>OFGQ01000090.1_pt1 | contig 79287 bp, 78 predicted proteins | sample 1521791 | NCBI WGS metagenome assembly OFGQ01 (sample SAMEA3504116, study PRJEB24116) | mouse gut metagenome | biome: mouse gut; feature: mouse-associated habitat; material: faeces | place: Denmark | collected 2011 | reverse complement strand
TTGCAATCTGTAAGAATAAAGTGATTGCTGTGCAGAGAACTGCGGAAACTCAAGAAAGAGTTGTATTGACATTCTCCCTCATGCGTCATATAATTAATGAGAATCAATTTCAAAAACAAACAAATAATCATTAAGGGCAGCAGCGGTAAAGCGCGGAAACGAGGATGGATATGACTCTTTACGACGGGGAAAAAGGCAAAGTATATGAAGTCAGTGAAGTATATGTGGAAGAACCTGTGACAAGGCGCCTTCAGGCATTAGGATTAAATGATGGTACAAAAGTCAGGATCTTAAACCGAAAAAAAGGAGGGGCGATCATTATCCAGGTAAGAGGAACCAGGCTCGCGCTTGGAAAACATATTTCTTCCGGAATTGAGGTCAAAGGAGGAAAGCCATGATCGACAGGGAAATGATAGACAAAGAAAAAACAGTACATGTGGCATTCGTAGGGAATCCAAATTGCGGAAAGACGACTTTGTTCAATGCGATTACCGGTTCTAAGCTGAAAGTTGCCAACTGGCCGGGGGTTACGGTAGAGAAAATGGAAGGGGAAGCCGAGTATGAAGGATTTCACCTGACTCTTGTGGATACGCCGGGCATTTATTCCCTCACCAGCTACACGATCGAGGAAAAAGTGACAAGGCAATGCGTCATGGACGATGATATTGAAGTAATCGTCAATATCGTAGATGCGTCTTCCTTGGAAAGGAACTTGTATCTTACCATGCAGCTGCTGGAACTTGGCAAGCCTATGGTCTTGGCTCTGAATATGATGGATATTGTGGACGAACGGGGAATGGAGATTGACCTGCACCGTCTGCCGGAACTGCTTGGGGATATTCCAGTCGTCCCCGTTTCTGCCGCAAAAAGGACCGGGCTGGATATCCTGCTCCATGCAGTGGTTCATCATTATGAAGAAGGCCCTAAGGATAATGTGCTTTATTATGGGGATGAGATTGAACATAAACTGGCAAAACTGGAAGTCATGATGCAGGCCCATTATCCCACGCATTCTTCCGTACGGTGGCATGCTATTAAACTATTGGAGGAAGATGAGGAGGTATGGGAGGAACATCCGATTTCTGTCACGAATGTAGTCGATCGGAGCTATGAAAAAGAAATTATCCAGGCCAAATATGCCTACATTGAAAATATCGTAAATGAAACATTATTTTATAAACAGAAGAAAAAGGAGCGGACAGATAAGGTGGACGCGTTGCTTACCCATCCCTTCTGGGGCGTTCCTATGTTTTTGCTTATTATGGGGTTTGTCTTTTTCCTCACTTTTGTCGTAGGCGATTTTCTGAAAGGATTTTTTGAAATCGGGCTGGACAAACTATCGAACAGCACAGCCGATTTTCTTTCCGCCATCCATGTTGCCGAATGGATGCAGTCCCTAGTGGTGGATGGCATTATTGCAGGAGTCGGAGGAATCCTTACTTTTATACCGAATATTTTTATTCTGTTCCTCGCCCTCGCTATCTTGGAGGACAGCGGCTATATGTCCAGAGTGGCATATGTCATGGACAATATCATGGGAAAAGTAGGACTTTCCGGCAAAGCGTTCCTGCCGATGATCCTCGGCTTCGGATGTACCGTTCCGGCAATCATGGCCACCCGCGCGCTGGAAACAGAACATGACAGAAGAAAGACCATGATCGTTACTCCTTTTATGTCCTGTTCTGCCCGGCTGCCGATTTATGTCCTGTTTTCTGACATGTTTTTTGCAGATTACGCCGCCGTCGTTGCTTTCTCTATGTATGTGATCGGAATGGCGCTTGCTATTCTTGTAGCTAAAATCATACATAAAGCAGAAAAGGAAAAGGAGAATAACTCCCTTTTGATCGAACTTCCAGAATATAAAAGGCCCAATCCGAGAACTATAAGGATTTATGTATGGAACAAATTAAAAGACTATCTGTCCAAAGCTGGAACGACAATATTTATCGCATCCATTATCATCTGGTTTGTATTGAATTTCGGCGCTTCCGGAATGGTAGATAACCCGGCCGACAGTTTCGGCGCCTCCATCGGCCGTTTTCTCGTGCCCGTCCTTGTACCCGCCGGACTCGGCATGTGGCAGATCGTAGTAGCGCTCATATCCGGTATTTCGGCGAAAGAAGTCGTTGTATCCAGCTTCGCTGTTTTATTCGGCGTAACCAATGCCAATTCTCAGGCGGGAATGCAGACTATCATACAAAATATCCAAAGCGCCAGTCCTGGCTTTGGACCGCTGAACGCATTCAGCCTTATGATATTCTGCCTGCTTTATGTCCCTTGCATAGCTACCGTAGCCACTATAAAAAAAGAGAGTGGATCATGGAAATTTACATTTGGAATGATCGCTTTCCAGCTGTTATTTGCATGGACAGTTTCTGTCCTCGTATTCCAGACGGGCAGCTTATTCTTGTAACCCTGGAAACCATAAGAAAATATAGGGATTCCCTGCATTTTCCGCAGATTAACAATAAAATACCTTGATTTCTTGCGCAATCTGTGTAAAAATAGTACATAGCGCAATGATAAATTATTAACAAAGTTCGGGAAGGCGTGTTTGGCACCAGGCATATAAGTTTTCCCTGAAAGAGGAGAGAAGAATGAGAGGTATCGATACACAAGTCCGTAAAATACGCAAGCGTGTTTTTCAAGAAGTCGCTAATCTCGCCTATACTTCAGAAGATCTGATTAACGACGTAGAAGCGCTGCCTTATAAGATTGTAGATTATGATGAATCCCAATACGGGAATATTTATAGAGAACGGGCCATTGTCAGGGAGCGTATCCGTTTAGCGATGGGGCTTTCCCTGCGGCCGGAGAATATGCCGGTGCATGTCACCCAAGGGCTGGCAGAAAGCAATATTGATGAAAAATATTATGAACCGCCGTTGATGCAGGTCATTCCTTCTGCATGTAATGCCTGTCCGGAAAACCGCTATGAAGTGACGGACAAATGTATGGGCTGCGTCGCCCATCCCTGCCGGGAAGTATGTCCTAAAGGCGCTATTTCCATGAAAGACGGCAAATCCATTATCGACCAGGAAAAATGCATTAAGTGCGGAAAATGCAAAACCGTCTGTCCCTATGACGCGATTTCCCACCAGGTCAGACCCTGTCTTTCCGCCTGCGGGGTAAATGCTATTAAAAATGACAGCAAGGGAAGAGCAGTCATCGATACCGATCTTTGTGTATCCTGCGGGCAATGCATGGTAAACTGCCCTTTTGGAGCGATAGCGGATAAATCCCAGATTTTTCAGCTGATCCGCGCCATGCAGTCGGGCCGGAAAATCATTGCCCAAGTCGCCCCGGCATTTGTGGGACAGTTCGGAAAAAACATAACGCCGGATATGATCAAAACTGCTTTAAAAGAACTGGGCTTTTTCGACGTCTATGAAACCGCCATCGGCGCCGACATGGGAGCAATGGCAGAAGCGGAGCATTATGTCCATGCAGTGGCTTCTAAAGAACTTCCTTTTTTGCTGACTTCCTGCTGCCCGTCATGGTCAATGCTGGCGAAGAAATTCTTCCCGGAAACAATTGACAAAATATCCAATGCACTGACTCCTATGGTGGCTACCGCCCGCAAGATTAAAGAAGACCATCCGGATGCAAGCGTCGTATTCATCGGTCCGTGCGCTTCCAAAAAATTGGAAGCTTCGCGCAGGACGATCCGCTCCGATGTGGATTTTGTCATTACTTTTGAAGAACTGGCTGGAATGTTTGAAGCAAAGGGCATTCATCTGAACGATATCAGCCCGACATCCAAAATGGAAGATGCGACCGGAGCCGGGAGAGGATACGGCGTAGCTGGCGGGGTTGCCAATGCGATCGAGGAATGCATCCGGGAATATTATCCCGATGTGGATGTCAACATAGAACATGCGGAAAGCCTTACAGAATGCAGGAAAATCCTTATGCTGGCAAAGGCTGGAAAGAAAAACGGCTGCCTGATCGAAGGAATGGCATGTCCGGGAGGCTGTGTCGCCGGAGCTGGAACCAATATCCCTGTTCTCCAGGCATCGAAAGAAGTGGCTGGATTTAAGGCTGCAGCTGCAAAGAAAATACCCGATATGGATACGGGGAAAGGAACGGAAAAGAAATGACGAAAATAAGAACAAGATATGCCCCAAGCCCTACAGGGCGGATGCATGTGGGAAATTTGAGGACTGCGCTTTATGCTTATCTGATCGCCAAACATGAAGGCGGGGATTTTATCCTGCGCATAGAAGATACGGATCAGGAAAGATATGTGGAAGGCGCGGTGGAAATTATTTACAACACTTTGGAGAAAACAGGATTAGTGCATGACGAAGGCCCCGATAAAGATAAGGGGGCAGGACCTTATGTACAGAGCGAACGGCAGGCGAAAGGCATCTATCTGGAATATGCCAGGCAGCTGATTGACAAGGGAGAAGCCTATTACTGTTTCTGCGATAAAGAGCGGCTGGCTTCTTTAAACCGAACTGTGGCCGGAAAAGAAATCAATGTATACGACAAACATTGTCTGCATTTGTCCAAAGAAGAAGTAGAAGAAAAACTGGCTTCCGGTATTCCTTATGTGATCCGCCAGAATAACCCGACGGAAGGAACAACGACTTTCCAGGATGAGATTTATGGGGATATTACTGTGGACAATGCAGAACTGGACGATATGATACTGATCAAGTCCGACGGTTATCCCACTTATAATTTTGCCAATGTAGTAGACGACCATCTGATGGGAATTACCCATGTGGTAAGAGGAAACGAGTACCTTTCTTCCTCCCCCAAATATAACCGCTTGTATGAGGCCTTTGGATGGGATGTCCCGGTGTATGTCCATTGTCCGCTGATTACGGACGAGGAACACCATAAATTATCCAAGCGGTGCGGCCATTCTTCCTACGAAGACCTGATCAAGCAAGGCTTTCTATCCGAAGCTGTCGTTAATTTTGTAGCTCTTTTAGGATGGAGTCCCGAAGGCAACGAAGAAATTTTCACTTTAGAAGAACTGACAAAAATTTTCGATTATCACCATATATCCAAATCACCGGCAGTTTTTGATTATACAAAATTAAAGTGGATGAACGGGGAATATATGAAAGCTATGGATTTCGACACCTTTTATTCCATGGCAGAACCTTATCTGGAAGAAGCGGTCGGCAAAGAGCTGGATCTTAAGAAAATAGCGGAAATGGTGAAAACTAGGATTGAGATTTTTCCCGATATTACAGATATGGTGGAGTTTTTCCGAAAACTTCCTGATTACGATACATCCATGTACACCCATAAGAAAATGAAAACGACGGCAGAATCCTCTCTGGAGGTTCTTGAGGAACTTCTTCCTATCATAGAAGAGCAGGAGGCTTTCGATAACGATTCCCTCTATCAAATGCTTCTATCTTATGTGGAGAAAAAAGGCTGCAAAAACGGTTATGCAATGTGGCCTGTCAGAACAGCGGTATCCGGAAAACAGATGACTCCTGCCGGGGCAACTGAAATCATGGAAATACTCGGAAAGGAAGAATCCATAGCCCGCATCCGAAAAGGCATAGACTTATTGAAGGAGGCAGCGCGGCAGGGCGAATGAAAAACAAGTTAAATTTCTATAAGCAGACGGCAGGGGGCGCATCCCCTGCCCAGCAAAAAGCCATTGCTCATGCTTCCGGCCCTATGCAGGTGATCGCCGGCCCCGGAAGCGGCAAGACGTATCTGATTATTCGGCGGATCCGCCATCTGATTTGTCATCATGGGATTTCTCCCGACCACATTCTTGTTATTACCTTCACAAAAGCGGCAGCCATGGAAATGAAAGAACGTTTTTCTAAATTGACAGAAAACGCGTATCCTTCTGTTGTCTTTGGAACCTTTCATGCCATTTATTACCAGATATTAAGATCAGGCGGCAAGACAAAAGACCATTTCCTTATATCAGCGAAAGAGAAAAAAGCATATATGAAGCATTGTCTTTCCATGTGCGGCATAGAAGACGATACGGATGACAATACCTTTGATCAGCTTTTTCAGGAAATAAGCAGGATAAAAAACAGCAGCGGTTTCGAATCCCGACAGGACGTTTCTGAGGGATTCCATGCGGAAACAGATGCAGAATGGGGAGAAGATCCTGTTAAAAAACATTTTCCCTATATTTATAAAGAGTATAACAGGATCATGACGGAAAATCATAAGCTTGATTTTGATGACATGATCATCCTTTGTCACCGCATATTATCAACGGATCCACAATTATTGTTTTATTGGCAGAAATGCTTTACCCATATTCTTGTCGATGAATTCCAGGATATCAGCCCTCTCCAATACAAGGTTTTAAAGAATCTGGCCGCGCCGGAAAACAATTTATGTATCGTAGGAGATGATGACCAATCCATTTATGGATTTCGGGGAGCAGGTCCCGGAATTATGCAGCAATTCATGAAGGATTATCCGACGGCGCAGCAAATTGTTCTCCATAAAAACTACCGATGCAGGGAAAAAATTGTCCAGGCATCCTCTCTTTTGATTGCAGATAACCAAGAACGATTTGCCAAAGATTTCCATGCGGAGAAAAAGGGAGGAGATCCAGTAAAAATCCATCTTTTTTCCTCTTATGAAGAAGAGGAAAACTACATAATAGAAGAATTAAAAAAGACAGAATCGAAGCGTCTGGAAAAAACAGCAATTATTTCCCGCACGAATGCCCAGGCTGTTGGATTATCAAAGATTCTTTCCCGGCATGGGATTTCTTTCCATATCCAGGGAAAAACCGGCTGCCTGATGGATCATCCCATAGCCAAGGATATAGTCGCTTATCTGCGGTTTGCTGAACAATCATCAATTCAGCCTATGACAAGGGCATCGTCCGCTTCCCCGCAGTTTCGCCTGGGAACAGGGATGCGGGCAGATTTTCTGAGAATCATGAACAAACCCTGCCGCTATATCCACAGGGAAGCCCTTCCAAACCATATGGTATCAGAGACAGATCTGTTGGAATATTACCGGGAAAAACCCTATATGCAGAAGAAAATTCAAAAATTATTTATGGATTTCCAAAGAATATCCGGGCTGAGGCCTTATCTGGCGACCGATTATATCAGAAAAAACATGGGATATGATTTTTATTTGGACGGGAAAAAAGAAGATACGGAAACATGGCTGGAAATTGCAGACTGCATACAAGAAACGCTTCGGAATTTTTCTTCCCTCCATGAGTGGATACAATCGATTTCTTCTGACAACGACACAAATGCCGCAGCAGGAAACGGGCGGCAGAAGAATGCAGGATACGGCACGAAAAAAATAAACGGCATCCATCTGATTACCATGCACGGCTCAAAGGGGCTGGAGTATGACCAAGTATTCATTCCTGATGTCAATGAAAAAGTAATGCCCCATAAGAAAGCCTTGTCCATGCAGGAGATTGAAGAGGAACGGCGGCTTTTGTACGTCGCCATGACAAGAGCAAAAGAACGGCTGGAAATCCTTTGTTCCGGCCGTCCATCGTGCTTCCTTGATAAACTGAGGCAGTCATGCCATGTTATGATTCATCCATAATTTCATCGAATTCCTCATTGTCGAGGTATTCATCGAATGCATCCGCGACCATTTCATATTCCTCGTCATCTTCGATATATTCCAGCACTGGTTCCGCATTGACATCCTTTTCATCTTCATAATAGCGGTAAAACCACACTTCCCCATCGTTGTTTTCTCCGTTTTCATCCAGAGGAAGCAAGACAATATAATCTTTTTTCCGGCATTCCAGAATCGTAATAATAGCGCAGACAACATGAGTCCCGTCATCCAGGTCGAGTTCTACCGTCATTTCTTCATCTTCTATATTGCCAGATTCTGCATTTTTATTAAAGTCCTTCATAAAAACTCCTTCCTTAAGCGAATCATCTATCTATTGTTGTAAACATACCCCTATTGTACTAGCAGAAATAAGAATTATCAATATTTTTTCATATATTTCCACACAGAAAAAAATTTTTATGTTATACTATAAAAATCTACAATATTTTTCAAAAAAAGAATAACGGATGAAAAGCAGGAATGGGGGTTTGAAATGTATACAGTTGACAGCAGGCAGAGGAATAAACCATATCCGTTAGGCGTGACGACAGAACTCGATTGTACTTACTTTTCTGTAGTTATGAAAGAGGGCAGGGATTGCGGCGTTATTTTATATGATAAAAAAACAGGAAGGGAGAAACGGATTCCCTTTGGTGTACAGAACAAATTTGGCTCTATCTACAGCATGGCAGTCAAAGATCTGGATACCAGCCGTTATGCCTATAATTTTTATGACGGGGAGAAAGTTTTTACCGATCCCTATGCAAAAGTAATCCACGGGCATGAAAAATGGGGCAAACCGGACAAAATTTTAAAAGGAGGATTTCTGGAAGCAGAATATCCGTGGGAAAATGATAAACCGTTAAAGATTCCTTATGAAAACAGTATTCTGTATTGCCTCAATGTAAGAGCGTTTACGAAACATAAATCTTCCGGGATAAGCCACAAAGGAACTTTCCAGGGCATCATTGAAAAAATTCCTTATTTGAAAGAACTGGGGATCACCGCCCTGGAGCTGATGCCGGCTTATGAATTCAATGAGGCGGAAAAACCGAACGCGGCAGCAATGACCATGGACGATGTGCGTACACAATTTATGGCTTCTACGGATCTTCCATTCAAATACAATTGCTGGGGATATGAGGAAGGGTTTTATTTTTCACCCAAATCCGCTTTCAGTTCAAGTAAAGATGCAGCCGCTGAATTTAAAAATATGGTAAAGTCACTGCATGCCAATCAAATCGAGGTGATCATGCAATTCTATTTCCCCAGCCATGTCAAACAGGGACTGATTCTGGACGTGGTAAAATATTGGGTGCTGGAATATCATATAGACGGCGTGCATTTAAAAGGAGAACATATCCCTCTCCATGTGATCGGCACGGAACCCCTGCTGACGGACACCAAGCTTTTTTATTATGATTTCCCTTACCAGCAAATCTATGGGGAAAACGAAATACCAAAATTTCGCAATTTAGCTTCTTATTCTGACGATTATATGTATACTGCGCGGCGTTTCCTGAAAGGGGATGATAATATGCTCGGGCTTTTTCTTGAATTGCAAAGAAAAAATCCGAAACAGCATGGCGTTATCAATTATATGACGAATTATTATGGGTTTACGTTAGCGGACATGGTATCCTATGAAAAGAAACATAACGAAGCGAACGGCGAAAATAATGCCGACGGCAATGACTGCAATGCTACATGGAACTGCGGTTATGAGGGAAATACCCGGAAGAAAGCGATCATGGAACTGCGCAAACGCCAGATGAAAAATGCCCTGACAATGCTTTTTATGTCACAAGGGACGCCCCTGATCTACAGCGGGGACGAATTCGGCAATACCAGATTTGGAAACAACAACCCTTATTGCCAGGACAATGAAACGGGCTGGGTGAAATGGAACAGAAATGGATTAGGAGAGGCAGTTTTTTCCCATGTGAAGGACATGATCCGACTGAAAAAAGAACATCCTATTTTACATTGCCCGAATGAACTTAAAATATTGGATTATATCGGATGCGGCTATCCGGATCTGTCCTACCATGGCGCGGAAGCATGGCGGCCGGAACTGGATTATTACAGTCGCCATGCGGGAGCGATGTATTGCGGCTGTTATGCCAAAAGCAGGGAAGGCGAAGAGGATAACTTCTTTTATGTTGCATATAATATGCACTGGATATCCCATACCTTCGCCCTGCCGAAACTTCCGAAAGGCATGGAATGGCATCTGCTGGCAGATACCGGTTCCGATGGCGGCATCGGGATAGCCGAAGAAGCCGAAAAAGAACCACATGTAGAAGTGGCTTCCCGCACGATCCGAATTTATATATCAAAACAGGAGGAAAGCGCCCCGGACACCAAACCCCGCTATGAAAAGAGCGCTTTTTAGAAAATGAAAGCTTGGAATCATTTGAAAACAATTACTTACCATAAATATCTCGTCATGAAAGGCTGTTTTCGCGTCGGACTTTATTACCAAGGGATTATGCACGATATATCCAAATATAGCCCGACGGAATTCCTGGTAGGCGCGAAGTATTACCAGGGCAATCGAAGCCCGAACAATGCGGAAAGGGAAGCGATCGGTTATTCCAGTTCCTGGCTCCACCACAAAGGCAGGAACAAGCATCATTATGAATATTGGATTGACTATAGTTCTAAAAATATTCCCGGAGGCATGGCTCCGGCTCCTATGCCTAGGCGCTATGTCGTGGAAATGCTGATGGATCGCATTGCGGCGAGCAAGGTCTACAAAAAAGAAGCGTATACAGACAGCAGTCCTTTAGAATATTACCTTTCCGGCAAGGAACGCGTTCCCATGCATGACAAAACAAAAAGACAGCTGGAAAAACTTCTTTCTATGCTTGCAAAGGAAGGAGAGGGGAAAACCTTTGCCTATATAAGAAAGCACGTCCTTCGAAAATCAGCACGGCGCTTGGCTCATTATCCGCAGGAATAAACGAGTCACCCTTTATGCTTTGCCGCATAAGATAAAGCATAGCATAAAGGAGTGGAAAACTATGAATAATTGTCTGATTTTGTTACTTTTACTTTGCTGCTGCGGTAATAACGGCGGATACCGGGACGGTGACAGTGGATGCGGCAGCGTCCCCGACAACTGCGGATGCGGCGGAAGAGATTCCAGGAATGACGGCCGATGCAGGGACAGAGACCGCGACAGGGATGACTGCAGGGGAGGGTTTGCTCCGTTCCCGTCACCCGGAAGCACTTGCGGATGCGAGGAAAAGGAATCCTGATCCAACGGTAATGGAAAGCTTTTGGATGCCTCCGATGATTCTTGACGTATGATGGCAGCAATGCTAAACTAATACAAAAAGAATCATCTGGAGGCAATTATTATGATAGACGGAAAAAAAATACTTTTCAGCGGCATGCAGTCAACCGGGAATTTGACGATTGGAAATTATCTGGGAGCGCTGAAAAACTGGTTGACGTTGAGCGATGAATATGAATGCTTCTATTCAGTGGTTGACATGCATTCCATCACCATCCGGCAAGACCCTTCTGAATTGCGCAAAAGGGCGAGGAATCTGCTGACTTTATATATTGCTGCAGGGCTTGATCCAAAAAAGAACTGCATTTATTACCAGTCCCATGTATCCGGGCATGCCGAACTGGCATGGATCCTGAACTGCTTTACCTATATCGGCGAGTTGAACCGCATGACGCAGTTTAAAGACAAAGCGACGAAACATGCGGATAATATCAATGCAGGACTCTATACTTACCCGGTACTGATGGCGGCTGACATTCTATTATATCAGTCAGACGTGGTGCCGGTCGGAAAGGACCAGCTCCAGCATCTGGAAATCACGAGGGATATCGCGCAGCGTTTCAATGCTATTTATGGAGATATATTCACGATACCGGAACCCTATATGGGAAAAGCCGGAGCCAACATCAGAAGCCTTCAGAACCCGGAAAAGAAAATGTCCAAATCGGACGAAAATGCAAACGCCAGCATATATTTGATGGATGATCCTGATACCATTATCCGTAAATTCAAACGGGCCGTCACCGATTCAGAAGCTTCTGTGAGATATAGGGACGAGCAGCCAGGCATCAAAAATCTGATTGAAATCTATTGCGCATGTACTGGAAAGACACCGGAAGAAACAGAAAAGGAATTTGACGGCAAGGGGTACAGTGAATTCAAGCCCGCCGTAGGAGAAGCGGTGGTCAGCGTATTAAAACCAGTGCAGGACCGCTTTTATGAACTGTCAAAAGATAAGGCGTATATCGATGGCATTATTAAAGAAAATGCGGAGAAAGCGAATTATTATGCCACAAAAACCTTACGCAAAGTACAGAAAAAAATAGGATTCCCGGAGCGGATCCGTTAAAGGCCATGGATGAGAAAAGATTTGAAGCCGCCAAAAAAAAGATCATCGGACAATCCAGGGAAAGAACAGGCATTGGAACCTTTCAGGAAAAAACGATCCATGCCGTAATTAAGAACTATTATGCGCCCGATGAGAATACCCATGAAGTGCCAATTGGCAAATATGTGGCTGATATTTTTGACGGGGAATCTGTTTGGGAAATTCAAAACGGCAATTTTTATAAAATCCGGGAGAAGCTGGATGCCTTTCTCGCACAATATCCTGTCACTATTGTTTATCCGATTCCACATCAGAAATGGCTGATCTGGATCGACAAAGAAACGGGGGAATTGTCGCCGAAAAGAAAGAGTCCCCTGACAGGAAATGCCTACCGGGCATTCCCTGAACTGTACCGTATCAAAAGCTATCTGAAAAATGACAAACTGCGTTTTATTTTTCCTCTTGTAGATATGGAAGAATACCGTCTGTTGAACGGGTGGAGCAAAGACCGAAAAAAGGGATCCCGGCGTTATGACCGCATCCCAGTCGGGCTTTTTGATGAAATAACGGTAGAAAAAAGAGAGGATTACCTACAGTTTCTGCCAGAAGGGCTTCCAGATCCTTTTACATCAAAGGATCTGGCAAAAACGGCGAAAATCCCTTTGAAAATAGCCGGCAATGTGCTGCATATACTGAATTACCTTGACCTGGTGGAAAGAGACGGGAAAAGAGGAAATGCTTATTTGTATCGGAGAAACGCAGTGCGATCCCTATCGGCCAACGGGTAATAAATTCATCAAGAACGTTTCACAGCTGCCGTTGCGGGACATTTTTGGTTTTTTTCATGTTTATGCGACTTTATTATAATCGATAATCGAAATCTTGCTTACAATTTTTTCAAGGCTGTCCAGAATATCATCGATTTTCTCAACTACGGATCCCTTGAACACTACGTCGCCGCATTGCACACACTTTAAACACGGCACATTTTCAATGATAACATAACATTCTTTAAGCTGTGCAAAATAGGAGGTTTTGCCCTCTTCCATAATTCCGCTTTTACAACTTGTACACCTCATAAGTCGCACTCCTTTCTGGTTTTTAAATCATTCTTAAATTTAGTGGTATTAGGAATATATGCCGTTATAATGCGGCCGGACTCCCCTTCGTCACTGATTACAGCATGTATGATCCTATTGTCTGCTGCACGGCCAAAAATCAAACAGCTCGGGAACGGAAAATCATCGGAATACTGTTCTATTATTTCACCTGACATAACACAATACTTAATATCCTTTTGCTTGATATTGCGCTCCCTGCATCTGTTTTTCGCATGTTCAGATATAACGATCACATCATTTTGGAAATATTTTCTTAATGTTTCTATATCAATCATTTCATGATCCCTTCTAAAAGTTTTTTCTTCCGATGCAATATGCAAATCTTTTTTGAGGATTGTAGTATTCTATTAAAATTAAGTATATCACGGCGAAGGGCGACTGTCAAAAAAACAGTCGCTTTTCATTCCTTATTGTGCTATAATGGGCAGGTAAATTCAGGGAACGAGGAATCGAAAAATGGAACATAATGACGATATAGAAAAAATAATTGACGCGCAGGATCTTACACTTCCGCCGCCGGAAAGGGAGCCGCAACGACAATATTACTTTATAAAAAAATGCCGTGAGTTCATCAAAAGGAAGTCGGAAGAATCAGGACGCCGACTGACCGCGTCGGTCGTGACTTTCGGCTGTCAGATGAATGCGCGGGACAGTGAAAAACTGGCCGGGATCCTGGAATGCATCGGCTACTTGGTGACGGACAGCGAGGAATCGGACCTGGTTATTTATAATACATGTACAGTCCGGGATAATGCCAACCAGCGCGTATATGGAAGGCTGGGAGTCCTGCATGGCCTGAAAAAGAAAAACCCCCATATGAAAATCGCCTTATGCGGCTGCATGATGCAGGAAGAAAGCGTCATTGAAAAGCTTCAGAAAAGCTACCGCTTTATTGACTTGATTTTTGGGACCCACAATATTTTTAAATTTGCAGAACTTCTATGCACCATGTTTGAATCCGAAAGAACCGTGATTGATATATGGAAAGATACCGACCAAATCGTGGAAGACCTGCCGGTGGAACGTAAATATCCTTTTAAATCAGGAATTAATATTATGTATGGCTGCAACAATTTTTGCAGTTACTGCATCGTTCCCTATGTGAGGGGAAGGGAACGAAGCCGGAACCCGGAAGACATTTTAAGGGAGATAAAAGCTTTGGCGGCCGACGGCGTGGTGGAGATCATGCTGCTCGGGCAAAATGTAAATTCTTATGGAAAAAATCTGGAAAATCCTATGAGTTTTGCCTCTCTGCTCAGAGAGGCCGAAAAAATAGAGGGTATTGAAAGAATCCGTTTTATGACTTCTCATCCTAAAGATTTGTCCGATGATCTGATAGCGGTAATGAAAGAATCCAGGAAAATATGCCGCCATCTGCATCTTCCTCTTCAGTCCGGCTCCACCCGCATCCTGCAAGCGATGAACCGCCGTTATACCAAGGAGCAGTATCTGGCCTTGGCAGAAAAAATAAGAACCGAAATTCCTGATATCGCTATCACGACGGATATCATTGTCGGTTTTCCCGGCGAAACGATGGAAGATATCGAAGAAACGATCGATGTAGTCAAAAAAGTGCAGTTTGATAACGCTTTTACCTTTATTTATTCCAAACGGACAGGAACGCCTGCGGCCTCTATGCCTGGCCAAGTTCCGGAAGAGGTGGTAAAAGAAGGATTTGACAAACTGCTGAAAACGGTGCAGGATACGGCAAGAAGCCGGGTTTTGCGCTGGAGGGGGCAGACGATGCCCGTGCTTGTGGAAGAGAGGAACCTTCAGGATGATGCTTTGCTCACCGGACGGCTTTCCAATAATACGATCGTCCACTTTCCCGGGGATGCTTCCCTGATCGGACAGATCGTCAACGTCCGCTTAAAGGAATGCCATGGTTTTTATTACATGGGGGAAACGGTGGAACTATAAATATTCAAAAGAAAAGCAGAGGGAATAACAGTGGCAGAATTAACGCCTATGATGCAGCAATATATGGAAACAAAGCAGGAGTACAAGGACTGTATTCTTTTTTACCGTCTCGGCGATTTTTATGAAATGTTTTTTGACGATGCGCTGACTGCTTCCAAAGAATTGGAAATTACCCTGACCGGCAAAAACTGCGGGCTGGAAGAGCGGGCGCCTATGTGCGGCATTCCCTATCACGCAGTAGACGGGTATTTGACGAAACTGGTTTCTAAAGGCTATAAGGTCGCCATCTGTGAACAAGTGGAAGATCCCAAGCAAGCCAAAGGGCTGGTAAAAAGGGAAGTCACCCGCATCGTAACGCCGGGCACCAACCTGAACGTCCAATCCTTGGAGGAAAATCAGAATAATTTTCTGATGAGCATTGCTTATTTTCCAAATAGAACAGGCATTTCCGTAGCGGATGTCACTACCGGGGATTATTACCTGACGGAAGTGGATGATCTGCGCAAGCTGCTGGATGAGATCAATAAATATATGCCCTCGGAAATCATCTGCAACGATGCCTTTATTGTCAGCGGCATGGATATCGATGATCTGCGCAATCGGTTAAAAATCGCCGTCTATCCGTTAGAAGCCCATTATTTTGATGACGATGCCTGTAAAAAATGCTTGATGCGCCATTTCCATGTGCATGTCCTGACCGGTTTGGGAATCGAGGATTTTCCTGTCGGCATGACGGCAGCAGGAGCATTGCTTCAATATTTATACGATACCCAGAAAAATTCACTTTCCCATTTTACGCATTTATATCCCTATCTTACCAGCAAATACATGCTTCTTGACAGTTCTACAAGGCGGAATCTGGAGCTGACGGAAACGCTCAGAGAAAAGCAAAAGCGTGGATCCCTGCTGTGGGTTCTGGATAAAACAAAGACCGCGATGGGGGCAAGAACTCTCAGAAGCTATATTGAACAGCCTTTGATCAATCTGACGGACATCCTCATGCGCCAGGATGCGGTGGAAACTTTATGCGAGCATTCCGTGGCGAGGGACGAAATCCGTGAATACCTGAATCCTGTTTATGACCTGGAACGGCTCCTCGGAAAGGTGAGCTATAAAACGGCGAATCCGAGAGACCTGATTGCTTTCCGCAATTCGCTGGAGATGCTGCCCCATATCAAAACAGTTTTACAGGATCTGGATTGCGGGCTTCTCCATCATATTGAACAGGATATCGATGGACTATCCGATCTTTTTTCCCTGATCAACCAGGCGATCATTGATGATCCGCCGATCCAGGTACGGGAAGGAGGAATGATCCGCGATGGTTTCGACACTGCCGTAGACAATCTCCGCCAGGCCAAAACGCAGGGGAAGAACTGGCTGGCCGCCCTGGAGGAAGAGGACAGGGAACGGACAGGGATTAAGAATCTGAAGATTAAGTTTAATAAAGTGTTCGGCTACTATTTGGAAGTGACGAACTCCTATTTGAGCATGGTTCCCGAAGACTACATCCGCAAGCAGACGCTGGCCAACGCGGAGCGATATACAACCCCCCGCTTAAAGGAGCTGGAGGATACGATTTTAAACGCGGAAGACAAGCTTTATTCTCTGGAATACGATATTTTCTGCAAAATCAGGGATACCATCGCCGGAGAGATCGAACGGATCCAGAAGACCGCAAAGGCAATCGCAGCGCTGGATGTATTCGCTTCCCTCTCGGTAACGGCAGAGCGGAACCAATATGTGCGGCCTAAAATGAATGAAAAAGGCGTGATCCATATCAAGGATGGAAGGCATCCCGTAGTAGAACAAATGATTGCCAACGAAATGTTTATTGCCAACGATACTTTTTTGGATAATAACAAAAACTGTATCGCGGTCATTACCGGCCCGAACATGGCGGGCAAATCCACCTACATGCGCCAGACCGCGCTGATCGTCCTGATGGCCCAGATCGGGAGCTTTGTTCCGGCCTCCAGCGCCGATATCGGCATTGTTGACCGCATATTCACAAGAGTAGGCGCTTCCGACGACCTGGCCAGCGGGCAGAGTACGTTCATGGTGGAAATGAATGAAGTAGCCAACATTCTGCGCAATGCCACCCCCAAAAGCCTTCTCGTCCTGGACGAAATCGGCCGGGGAACATCCACGTTTGACGGCCTCAGCATCGCATGGGCGGTGATTGAGCATATTAGCAATCGCAAATATCTGGGGGCAAAAACATTATTTGCTACCCATTACCACGAACTGACCGAGCTGGAAGGAAAGATGAGCAACGTCAATAACTATTGCATCGCAGTAAAGGAAAAAGGGGACGACATCGTATTCCTGCGCAAAATCATCAAAGGCGGGGCGGATAAGAGTTATGGCATACAAGTTGCCAAGCTGGCCGGAGTGCCGGATATGGTCATCGACCGGGCCAAGGAAATTGTAGAGCAGCTGAGCGATAACGATATTACGGAAAAAGTGCAAAGCATTATTGTGGAAGAACGGACGGACAAAAAAACCGTGCGGAAGCAATATGATGAAGTGGATTTGGCCCAGATCTCCCTTTTTGATACGGTCAGCGACGAGGATGTATTGAAAGAACTGGAGGAAATCGATATCACCACCCTGACTCCCCTGGATGCGCTGAATACTCTGTATCGGCTGCAGAACAAATTGAAAAACCGCTGGCAGGGGAACACAAGAGAGGGAGGAATGGAGTAAACGATGGCGCAGATTCATATACTGAGCAAAGAAACAATCGATAAGATTGCCGCCGGGGAAGTGGTGGAGCGGCCCGCCAGCATCGTAAAGGAACTGCTGGAAAATGCAGTGGATGCGAAAGCATCCGCCGTGACGGTGGAAATCAAAGAGGGAGGCATCGCCTTCATCCGGGTAACGGACAATGGCTGCGGCATCGAACAAAACCAGGTTCCCATCGCCTTTGTCCGCCATGCCACCAGCAAGATCCATACGGCCGAAGATCTTTCCCGCATTGCCAGCCTGGGATTCCGCGGGGAAGCGCTTTCCAGCATTGCCGCCGTATCCCGCATGGAGTTGATCACCAAAACGCCGGAAACGCTGACTGGAATCCGTTATGTCATCGAGGGCGGGGAGGAACTGGAAAGCGAAGAAGTCGGTGCGCCGAACGGCACAACGATCCTTGTTCGGAATCTTTTTTTTAATACGCCGGTAAGAAAAAAATTTTTAAAAACCCCGCAGACGGAAGGCGGTTATATTTCCGATCTAATGGAACATATGGCTCTGGCAAACCCTTCTATTTCCTTCAAATATGTCAATAACGGACAGCTCCGCTTCCATACGACAGGAAACGGCAGTCTGCAGGAAATCATTTACCGCATCTATGGAAAAGATATTTCCAGGTCGTTGATTCCTGTGGATATCCACGAGCAGGGAATCCATATGTACGGCTTTTTAGGCAAACCGGAAATTAACCGGGCAAACCGAAACTTTGAGATTTATTTTGTAAATGGCCGCTTTATTAAAAGCGGAATCATAGGAAAAGCGATCGAAGAAGGATACCGAAGATATATGATGCAGCATAAATTCCCTTTTGTCGTGCTGCATTTTGCCATTCAATCTGAAGAAGTCGATGTCAATGTGCATCCGACCAAAATGGAAGTGCGTTTTACCAACCAGATGCGGCTGTACGACTTTATTGAAACCCATGTGAGGGAATCGTTACATGCGGCGGAACTGATACCAGAAGCTACCCTGGAGGAAAGCAGGGAGGAAAAGGAACAGAAAAAACAGCGACAGGAACAAGAGCGGAAGCTTTTGGCGGGAAGCATACCGGAACCCTTTGAGTCAGTTCGCTCCCGCCAGGAAAATGTTTTTCCGGCCAGCCAGACAGAAAACTTAAAAAGAGTTGCCGAAGAAAGCGCTTATCGAATTTCCGGCAAAGTGGAGGAAGAACCCTTTTTTGTGGATAACCGAAAGAAAACGGATGCCTCCTTTTTTCCGGACAGCCAAAGAGAAGAAATCACGTCACAGGAAGAGAAGAGCCATGCTTTCCCGATTATTCCTGGCGAATCGGTTTCGAACCCAGTGCAGATGGATCTTTTTGAGGAAAAGATGCTGACGAAGGAATCGAGAAAAGAGTACCGCATTATGGGGCAGATTTTTGATACATACTGGCTCATTGTTTTTCGTGACAAACTCTTTATTATCGACCAGCATGCCGCCCATGAAAAAGTAAAATATGAAAACATGATAGAGCATCTGAAAAATAACCAGGTATATCCGCAAACGCTGAATCCTCCGATCATTGTCACGCTCTCGGGAAAAGAGGAAAGTGTATACCGGGAATACGAAACTTATTTTATGAAAATGGGATTTGAAATAGAAATCTTTGGCGGCAATGAATATGCTATCCGAAGCGTGCCTTCCGATTTGTATGGGCAGAGCGGGGGCAGCCTGTTTACGGAACTGCTGGACGAACTGTCGGAAGGCCCCGTAAACGGAGCGCCGGATATCATCCTTCAAAAAATAGCTTCCATGGCCTGCAAGGCGGCGGTCAAAGGCAATATGGCTTTCGATACCGCTGGAATGGAAGAATTGATCGATGAACTGCTTGCATTGGAAGATCCTTACCACTGCCCGCATGGAAGGCCGACGATTATCTCTATGAGCAAGTATGAACTGGAAAAGAAATTCAAAAGGATCGTATAGGAAAACGTTTATGACGGAAAAGAAACAGCCGCTGGTCATTTTAACAGGACCTACTGCGGCGGGCAAAACTGCATTATCTCTACAATTAGCCAAAGCAATCGGCGGAGAAATTATCTCAGCGGATTCCATGCAGGTATACCGGCATATGAATATTGGTTCTGCCAAGATATTGCCGGAAGAAATGCAGGGAATCCCCCACCACCTGATCGATATTTTAGAACCGAACGAAGAATTCAATGTCGTAACTTTTCAAAAGGCGGCGAAAGAATGTATCAAAGAAATTGGCAGCAGGAACCACATCCCCATTCTGACAGGAGGAACCGGCTTTTATATCCAGGCCGTTTTATACGATATCGACTTTACTGAAAATGAAGAAAATACCGCCTATCGGAGGGAACTGGAGAGTCTTGCGGAGGAAAAGGGCAATTCCTTCCTTCACCAAATGCTGGAAGAAGTGGATGCGCAGTCGGCATCGGTCATTCATGAGAACAATCGGAAGAGAATGATCCGTGCGCTGGAATTTTATCGGATGACCGGGGAAAAAATATCGGAACACAACGAGGCGGAACGAAAAAAAGAAGCGGCTTATAACGCCTGTTATTTTGTCCTGACCGATGAACGCCAGCTTTTGTACGAGCGAATCGACCGGCGAGTGGACCATATGATCGAGGACGGCCTGGTCAAAGAAGTCGCTTTTTTAAAAGAACTTGGATGCACAAGGGAAATGGTATCCATGCAGGGACTCGGATATAAGGAGATATTGGGCTATCTGGAAGGGGATATTTCTTTGGAACAGGCCATTTATCTGATCAAAAGGGATACCCGGCATTTTGCCAAAAGACAGCTTACCTGGTTCCGCCGTGAAAAAGATGTCATATGGGTTCCCCAAAACGAATTTGGCTATGAAGAATCCAAAATACTTGCCTTCCTTCTGGAAAAGCTGGAACAGAAAGGAATCTGCCCGAATCAAAGGAAGCAGCTGGAACAAATGGAACATATAGAACACAGGACGCATAGGGAGGAATAAAAAAGATATGTTAAGCAATCATGATATATACCAGTCGTTTGGAATATCCGAAGAAGTATTGTCTTATGGGGAAAGCGTCCTGAAAGGACTCAAAGAAAGATTTACGCAGATCGACAATACTGCCGAATATAACCAGCTGAAAGTTATCAAAGCCATGCAGGATGCCAAAGTAAGCGAGGCCTGTTTGCTTGGAACGACCGGGTACGGCTATAATGACTTGGGGAGAGATACTCTTGAGTCCGTATACGCCCATATTTTCCATACGGAAGATGCCCTCGTCCGTCCCCAGATCACCTGCGGAACCCATGCCCTGGCCCTGGCACTTTCCAGCTGTCTGCGGCCCGGGGATGAACTCCTTTCTCCTGTGGGCAAACCATACGATACTTTGGAGGAGGTCATCGGCATCCGTCCGTCCAGGGGTTCGCTGGCCGAATACGGCATTACTTACCGCCAGGTGGATCTGTTGGAAGACGGCGGCTTTGACTATGAGAACATTAAAAAAGCAATTAACAGCAAAACAAGGCTCGTCACCATACAACGTTCCAAGGGCTACCAGACAAGGCCGACTCTTTCCGTCAGCAGAATCGGCGAACTGATCGCTTTTATAAAAAGAATCAAGCCGGATGTCATCTGCATGGTAGACAACTGTTACGGAGAATTCGTGGAACGGACAGAACCTACGGATGCAGGAGCCGATATGGTCGTCGGTTCCCTGATTAAAAATCCGGGCGGGGGACTCGCCCCTACCGGCGGCTATATCGCCGGCAAAAAAGTATGTGTGGAAAATGCCGCCTGCCGTCTGACCTCCCCCGGTCTTGCTAAAGAAGTCGGCGCTTCCCTCGGGATCTTACCTTCTTTCTACCAGGGATTGTTTTTAGCGCCCACCGTAACGGCAAGCGCATTAAAAGGAGCTATTTTTGCCGCGAACCTTTATGAAGGGCTGGGATTTCCAGTCATTCCTGATGGAAAAGAAGAGCGGCATGACATTATCCAGGCCGTCACTTTCGGCTCGCCGGAAGGAGTCATCGCATTTTGCAAAGGCATACAAGCCGCAGCTCCCGTGGACAGTTTCGTTACGCCGGAGCCTTGGGATATGCCCGGGTATGACAGCAAAGTGATCATGGCCGCAGGGGCTTTTGTATCCGGTTCTTCCATCGAACTATCCGCAGACGGCCCCATAAAGCCCCCTTATGCCGTCTACTTCCAGGGAGGACTTACCTGGCCCCATGCCAAATTCGGCATTATGAAATCCTTGCAGCAGCTTTTGGACGACGGAGTAGTCGCCTGCCAGAAAGGCGGTTTTTGTCTGAATAAGAGTAAATAAATCTGTTTTACAAGAAAAGTTTGGAAAAAATTAATGAAATTTTATGTACATAAAATGTAATGTGTGATAATATGAATACTAGTTATGCACTTCATTTTACCCGATTGAATCCTTTCCCATGCCCGGAGAAGCAAGCGGGAAAGAGCGGCATATGAAGAAAGAAATCTATAAAGCAAAGAATGACCTGCCATATGAAAAATTTATGCGCCTGGGATCCCATATATTGACGGAAGCGGAACTCCTTGCCATTACCATACGGACAGGAACAAAGGATCGCAAGGCGGTAGAAATAGGGCAGGAAATATTATCGCTTCCTTCGGTCAAAGAGCATGGGCTGGGCGGCTTGTACTATGTCACCATACAAGAGCTGATGGAAATCAAGGGAATCGGGCAAGTCAAGGCGGTAAAATTAAAATGCCTGGCAGAACTGTCCATGCGAATCGCAATGGCTACTGCAAAAGAAGGACTGCGCTTTCTCGACCCTTCCTCCGTAGCAAAATATTATATGGAAAGTCTGCGCCGTGAAAAAAAGGAGAAAGTCCTTCTCCTCTTACTGGACCAGAAAGAACGGCTGCTCGGGGAAGAGGTATTATCCATTGGCACGGTCAGCACGTCTCTCCTTTCTCCAAGAGAGATATTTGTTACGGCGTTAAAAAAAGAAGCGGTACACATTATGCTTCTGCATAACCACCCGAGCGGAGATCCCACCCCCAGCAAGCAGGACATGAGGGTGACGGAGGAAATACAAGAAATCGGCAAGATGATAGATATTCCGCTTATAGATCATATCATTCTTGGGGATAACAGATATATGAGCTTCCAGGAAGCCGGGTTACTATAGAAAGGGGTTTATCGATTTGGGAAATAATTCATTCGGTATTGATTTAGGGACAAGCAATATCAAAATTTACAGCAGGAACGAAGATTCCGTTATGATCGAAAAGAATATGATTGCCATCGAAAACAAAGATACTTTGTTCGCCTATGGCAATTCCGCCTTTGAAATGTATGAAAAAGCGCCGGGATACATCCATATTTCTTATCCGCTCAGCAATGGAGTCATCGCGGATATTAAGCATATGGAAACGTTGATTCGGTATTTTATCGGCAATATATGCAAAAACAATATCAAGCCTGCGGATTATTATATCGCGGTGCCTACCGATGTCACCGATGTGGAAAGAAGAGCTTTTTATGATCTGGTCAGCGATGCCAATATCAAAGCGAAAAAAGTAATGATTGTGGAAAAAGCAGTCGCGGACGGCCTTGGCATGGACATCGATGTAAAGAACTCCCAGGGGGTGCTTGTGGTCAATGTAGGATACGACACAACGGAAATATCCATCCTGTCTTTGGGCGGCATTGTTTTGAGCCGGTTGATCAAAGTAGGCGGGCAAAAATTTGACGATGCGATCCGTGCAGCGATACGCCGGGAGTTCAGCCTGATTATCGGCGGCAAAACGGCTGAAAACGTAAAAATATCATTGAAGGATTTGGAAAAAGCGGGAAAATCCGCCATTGTATACGGCAGGGATATTGTCACCGGCCTTCCGGTAGAGCGGGAAATTCCGACACCCCTTGTGGACGAATCCCTGACAGAGCATTTTAATACCATCATCGATAACGTAAAGGTGATTCTGGAGCGGACTCCGCCTGAATTGGCGGCTGACATCTACCGCCACGGCCTTTATCTGACTGGAGGCGCATCCCAGGTCAATCACCTGGCAGAGCTTTTAAGCAGCGGAACCGGGCTGAAAGTCCAGCTTTCGGAAAACCCGATGAGCAGCGTGGCGCTTGGGCTTGCCAAAGTAATTCGGGAAGAGAACTATAAATCGGTAGCATATTCGGTTGAAGGAATGGGTAAATGAGTCCAATAGTAAAAAGAAAAGGAGAGAAGTTTACATTACCAAGTAAATATCTCCTTTTTATTTTAACAATTCTTTGTGCGGGTGCAATCATCCTCACATTCAATACAAATATATTCAGCGGCGCCCTCAACACGGCGGTCGGGTATGTAATCATTCCTTTTGAAAAAGGAATCAGCTCGGTTGGAGGATGGCTTTCCCGCCGTTCCGAAGAATTGGTGCAGATACGTTCCCTGCTCTCAGAAAATGAATCCCTGAAAGCACAGATCGATGAACTATCCATCCAAAACACCATTTTGCAGCAGGAACGTTATGAACTGACCACTTTAAGGGAACTCTACCAGCTGGATTCCCAATATGAAGGCTATGAGAAAATCGGAGCCAGAATTATTGCAAAGGATGCCGGGAACTGGTTTCATTCCTTTGTCATTGATAAAGGGGAAGAAGACGGGATTGCCGTTGACATGAACGTAATCGCCGGAAGCGGACTCGTCGGCCGTATTGTAGATGTGGGGCCGAACTGGGCCAAAGTAACTTCCATCATCGCCGATCATTCCAATGTCAGCGGAAAAGTCCTGGCTACTTCCGACCATCTGGTCGTTTCCGGGGATTTGGAGCTTTATGGGAGCGGCGTTATTAAATTTGAAAAGCTGGTGGACAGTGCGGATAAAGTGGTTGAAGGGGATAAAATCGTCACTTCCAATATCAGTGATAAATATCTGCCTAATATCCTGATCGGTTATATCAGCGTATTAGACGTGGATGCCAACAATATTACCAAATCAGGGCAGCTCACGCCAGCGGTGGACTTTGAACATCTGGAAGAAGTTCTCGTCATTACTCAGCTGAAACAGTCGATGGAGGAATAAAACGGAACAGGAAAGGTGAGATCAATTTGAGGAGAAAGCTTGTTGTCGGGCTGTTGATTTTTGTTTGTTTTTTGTTGCAATGTACCATATTCCATACGTTTGCGTTTGGAAATATCGTGCCGAACCTGATGCTTGTCCTGACGGCATCCTTCGGCTTTATGAGAGGGGAAAAGAGCGGCTTGCTGATTGGGTTTTTCAGCGGCCTTTTCATTGATATCTTTTTTGGCGAAGTCCTTGGTTTTTATGCCCTTCTTTATATGTATATAGGATATACCAATGGCAAATTCAACCGTATTTTCTATCCGGAAGATATCAAACTGCCCATGGCGCTCATTATAATCAGCGACCTGTTTTATGGTGTAACCTGTTATATTTTATTGTTTCTGATGCGGACGAGATTTCATTTCAGCTATTATTTTATCCACATTATCCTGCCGGAAATCGTTTATACCACATTTATTACCATTTTCCTTTATCCGGTCATACTATGGATAAACCAGCGGCTGGAGGACAGAGAACAAAGGAGTGCGAAAAAATTTGTTTAAACATTTAAAAGAAAATTTTTTGAATATGGTAAATATACGTCTGGTCATCCTTACTGTCTTTTTTATCGCTCTTGGGGCGCTCATGATCTACCGCGTTTTCGACCTGCAGATCATACGCGGCGAAGACTATCTCAATGATTTTCAGTTAAAAACAACGAAAGTACGCTCCCTGGCGAGCACAAGAGGAAATATTTATGACCGCAACGGCAATCTTCTCGCTTATAACGAACTTGCTTATAATGTAACGATTGAAGATGTTTATGAATCGGGCAGGAACAAAAATGCGAATCTGAACGATACCATTTACCGGCTGATCCAGATGATCGAAAAAAATGGCGACAGCAGCGTAAATGATTTTAATATTATTCTCGACAGCGACGGGCATTATGCATTTGCTGTGGAAGACCGGCAGCTGAACCGTTTCCTGGCAGATATTTATGGTTTTGCTACCATCGATGAAATGATGGAAAAAGGCTATAAATATGCGACAAAAACAGCGGAAGAGGTCGTTTATGACCTCTGTGCCAGTGACCGCTTCGGCATAGGGGAATACGAAGACCCGGAAGACAGAAAGTCTTTTGTTCCCTGCATGGGATATACAAAAGAAGAAATACTGAAAATTTTGGCCGTCCGTTATGCCATGAACGCCAACAGTTTCCAAAAATATATCGCGACAACAGTTGCCTATAACGTGAGCGAAGAAACAGTTGCCGTAGTCATGGAAAACTGTGATAACCTGGAAGGCGTTTCCGTAGCGGAAGATACGGTGCGCCGATACGTGGACAGCGTTTATTTTTCCCAGATCATCGGATATACCGGCAAAATCTCGCAGGAAGAACTGGCAGCCTTGAAGGAGCAGGACCCCAAGTATGACTTGAACGATACGGTCGGCAAATCAGGAATTGAATACTCCATGGAATCCGAACTCCAAGGCACGAAGGGTTCGGAAGATGTAGTTGTGGATAATGTGGGAAAAGTAATTAAAACAAGCAACCGAATAGAACCTGTTGCCGGGAACCATATATATCTCACGATAGATAAAGATCTGCAGGAAGCCGTATACAACATACTGGAGGCAAAGGTAGCCAGCATACTGCTTACTAAGATCCGCAATATCAAGGAATTCACGCCCGGGGAAAATTCAAGCGATATTTTAATTCCTATTGACGACGTTTACTTCGCATTGTTCGATAATAATGTCATAGATACCGCCCATTTTGAAGAAAAGACCGCAGGGGAAAATGAACAGGCCGTATATGCCAGATTTCTGGAACGCAAGCAGGAAGTATTAGCTGGCCTGAGGGAAGAACTGACCGACAAAAAAACACCTTATAATGAACTTCCTATAGACTATCAGGTATATGAGAGTTTTATTACATCCATGCTGTACAGCAATGCCGTCATTCTGGAAAACGAGGTGGATACTTCGGATGCCACTTATACCGCATGGACCAATGACGAAGTGATCAGCCTTCATGAATATTTGAATTATGTCATTTCCAAAAACTGGATTGATGTCACCAAGCTGGAACTGAACAGCCAATATTCCGATTCGGAAGAAATTTATCACCATCTTCTGGATTATATCTTTGAAAACATTGATAACAATACCGGATTCAATAAAAAAATATATAAATATATGATCAGGGATAACGCCATATCGGGAAGGCAGGTATGCCTGATCCTGCTGGAACAATCCATTATAAATATTGAAGAAGAGGAAGCGGCGCGTTTTACCAGCGGCCTTGTTTCACCTTATGAATTTATGTTGGACAGAATAAGGAACCTGGATATTACGCCGGCCCAGCTGGCATTGGATCCCCATTCCGCCTCCCTTGTGCTAACGAATGTCAACACGGGCGAAGTCCTGGCTCTTGTTTCTTATCCAGGGTATGACAATAACCGTATGGCAAACGGAGTGGATGCCGAATATTTTGCTTCCCTCCGTAATGATTTATCCACGCCGATGATTAATTACGCCACTTACCAAAAAACAGCGCCCGGCTCTACTTTTAAAATGGTAGTGGCCACGGCAGCGCTGATGGAAGGCGTCATCGACATTCCGACGACCATAAACTGCACAGGGACTTTTGATAAGATCGAACAGCAGCCGCCCCATTGCTGGAACCGTTCCGGCCATGGTTCCCTCAACATTACCGGAGCTATCCAGCATTCCTGCAATATTCTTTTTTATGAAGTCGGCTACAGGCTGGGAACGGTCGGCGAGCGGTATATGACGGATGTGGGGCTTCAAAAGCTGGAAAAATATGCAGACATGTACGGACTGACGGAAACCTCCGGCGTGGAAATTGAAGAATCTTCCCCTCAGATCTCAGATATTGACCCTGTGCGTTCCGCCATAGGCCAAGGGACAAATAACTTTACGACTGCGGGGCTTGCGCGATACATTACAACAGTTGCCAACAGCGGAATATGTTATAATTTAACATTATTGGACAAGCTGACAGACCATAATGACGAACTGATCACAGACTATGAGGCAAAAGTCCGCAATACCATCGATATGGACAGCGCTTATTGGGATGCGATCCACACGGGCATGCGGAGGGTAATTGAAAGCAAAGCCTATTATAGCGACTTAAGCGTAAATGTGGCCGGAAAAACAGGTACCGCTCAGGAAAGCAGAAGCAGGCCGAACCATGCCGTCTTTGTCTGCTATGCGCCTTATGAGAATCCTGAAATAGCTATGGCGGTAAGGGTGGCCAACGGCTATACCTCGGATTACGCAGCCCAGATCGCCAAAGACGTCATCAAATATTACTATGACCTGGCTGATGAAGATGAAATTGCCGGAAAGGCGGAGGCGCTTACCGGCGGAAGCCTTAATGCAGACTAACCGCCTGGCGCGGACAGGGAAGGAGCATGATTCTGATATGAAGAACGCAGTAATTATTAAAAGTTTTCAGAATGGAATTTCCGTATATTTAAACGAGAGTATCCCGTTCCCTGAACTTTTGGACGAAGTTATTTTTAAATTCAGGGAATCGCGTAATTTTTTTAAAAACGCAAAAATGGCAATTTCTTTGGAAGGGAGGAAGCTTTCCGCAGAAGAGGAAAGAATTGTCTTAAACGCCATATGCGACAATTCGGATCTGCATATCGTATGTCTGATCGGAAGGGATGAAGAAAAAAACCAGAACTACTTAAAAGCCATACAACAGTTGGAATATCGGAATAAGGAAGAGGATAACGACGGCCATTTTTACAGGGGTACATTAAAAAACGGGCAGATATTGGAAACGGAGTCAAGCATTGTCATTCTTGGCGATGTATACCCGGGCAGCGCGATCGTATCCACGAAAGATATTGTCGTATTGGGCGGCCTTTTTGGAAAAGCATATGCGGGAGGGAACGGCAGCGAGGGGCATTTTATAGCAGCGCTTGAAATGGCACCGGAAAGATTACAGATCGGTGATTTCAAATATAAAGCAGGCAAACAGATAAAGTGGTCGATCCGGCCAAAAGTACAGCCGAAAATTGCATACATAAAAGATAATAAAGTTGTGATGGAACCTATTACCAAAGAATTATTAAGTGACTTGCCTTTATAAACTGAAAATTCATATGGAGGAGCAGATTATGAGTGAAGTAATCGTCGTCACATCAGGGAAAGGCGGTGTAGGAAAAACAACCACATCCGCAAACGTAGGCACAGGGCTGGCAGCAATGGGAAGAAAAGTCGTTCTGATCGACACGGATATCGGACTTCGCAACCTGGATGTCGTTATGGGGCTGGAAAACCGCATCGTCTATAACCTGGTCGATGTCATTGAAGGAAAATGCCGGGTCAAACAGGCTCTCATCAAAGACAAACGCTATCCCAGCCTTTATTTGATGCCTTCTGCACAGACAAAAGATAAATCGGCGGTCAGCCCCCAGCAAATGATAAAAATGATCCAGCAGTTAAAAGAGCAGTTTGATTATATTATCCTGGATTGTCCGGCAGGCATAGAACAGGGATTCCAAAATGCCATCGCCGGAGCGGACCGGGCATTGGTCGTAACAACCCCGGAAGTATCCGCAATCCGCGACGCGGATCGGATCATAGGGCTTCTGGAAGCAAAAAATTTTAAAAAAATCGACCTTATTATCAACAGGCTTCGCTATGATATGGTAAAACGGGGGGAAATGATGACGGCTGCCGATGTGGTGGATATCCTGTCCATCCCTTTGATCGGCATCGTTCCAGATGATGAAAACGTCGTGATTGCAACAAACCAGGGGGAAACGCTTGTCGGAAACGGCACGATGGCGGGACGGGCTTACCAGAACATCTGCGGGCGCGTGCTTGGAAAGGAGATACCATTTATCGATTTTGAAAAAACGATATCTTTCTGGACAAGAGTAACCGGCATATTCCATAAAAATTAAGGAGGTCTGGCCATGGAATTCGCAAGAATATTTAGAAAAAAAAGCTCCAGGGACATTGCAAAAGACAGGCTGAAGATCCTGCTTATATCCGACAGGGTAAACTGCTCCCCGGAAATGATGGAAATGATAAAGACGGACATCGCGAAAGTCATTTCCAAGTATATGAAAATTGATGCCCAAAGCATGGAAATACAAATCACAAAGACAGGAAGCAAAGGCAGGGGGAAAACACCATCCCTTTATGCAAGCATTCCTATCCTTGACTTAAATAAATAGAGGTGCAATTATGATAAAACAGTATAGAATACGGGATTTTGATTTCAAGTTGGTAATATTGGTGACAGCACTTACCATTATTGGCATCTTTGCCGTGGGAAGCGCCGATGAATCCCTGCAAAAAACACAGATCACGGGATTTATTTTCGGATTTTTTCTTATGGTCGTGATCTCTTTTTTCGACTATTCTGTACTGATCAAGCTGTATTGGCTCTTTTATGCCGCCAATATTGCCCTCTTGCTCCTGGTACAGACCTCCCTTGGAGTCAAAGTGAACGGCGCCCAGCGGTGGATTGTTTTATTCGGTATTCAATTCCAACCGTCAGAAACTGCTAAAATTTTATTGATTCTCTTTTATGCACAGTTTATAATGAAACATAAGGAGAAATTAAATTCCTTTATCAATATTACTTTATGCTGTTTGTTTGTTTTGCCGTCCCTTATTCTTGTTTACCGGCAGCCGAACCTTTCCACGACGATTGTTATCGCAGTTATATTCTGCGTCATTATGTTCGTGGGCGGCATCAGCTGGAAGCTGGTGACAGGAATATTGGCAGTTATCATCCCTGCGGCGGTCATTATCTTCAGCATCGTTATCCAGCCGGGACAGACGCTGATCAAGCCCTATCAGCAAACGCGGATTTTTGCATGGCTGTACCCGGAAAAATATTCGACTGCAGAAGCTTACCAGCAGCTCAATTCCATGATGGCAATCGGATCCGGGCAGTTATACGGGAAAGGTTACAACACCAATGTAATCAGTTCTGTGAAAAATGGCAATTTTATTTCGGAACCGCAGACAGACTTCATTTTTGCCGTAATCGGGGAAGAATTCGGCTTCATCGGCACTTGCGCGGTCATTGTACTTATTATTTTGATTACGCTGGAATGCCTCTGGGTCGCCAAAAGATCCAAAGATCTGGCAGGAAGCATTATTGCGGCGGGCATGGCAGGGTTGATCGGTTTTCAGGGCTTTTTGAATATTGGGGTAAATACCGGTCTGCTGCCGAATACAGGGGTGACGCTTCCGTTCGTTAGTTATGGTCTGACTTCCTTGGTCAGTCTGTATATCGGAATTGGATTTGTTTTGAATGTGGGATTACAATACAAAAAAAATTAACAGATGGGAGAGGGTATAAGAATTATGAATATTGCACTAATTGCACACGATGCAAAAAAGCAGCTTATGCAGAATTTTTGTATCGCATACAAGGGGATTTTAAGCAAGAACGATTTATATGCAACAGGAACGACAGGGCGGCTCATCGAAGAAGTAACCAATTTAAATGTTCATAAATACCTGGCTGGCCATTTGGGGGGCGAGCAGCAGATTGGCGCCCAGATCGAACATAACGATATCGATCTGGTTATTTTCCTCAGGGATCCATTGGCGCCAAAATCCCACGAGCCTGACGTAAATAATGTTATGCGCTTATGCGATGTACACAACATTCCTTTAGCAACCAACCTTGCTTCTGCGGAACTGTTAATCAAATCATTGGACAGAGGGGACTTAGAGTGGCGTGAAATGTACAAATAGAAAAAATCTGCTTCTTGGCACGAGCATGGTTTTAATCATGGCATCCTTTGCCGGGTGCGGAAACAAAACATATGATATGGCTTATTCGCCGAACCATCCGGTCAGCAGTTACCGCATGGATACGGTGGAAGAAAGAGGGGATACCGCGACACCATTTGCAAAAGATCTGTGCGTGGCAGACGGCGATGTGACGGGCAATACCGAAGTGGACATGTCCCAGGCGGGGGCGGCTGCTCTGTTTTCCCTGGATGACAGCAATACCATATATGCCAAAAACGTTTATGAACAAATGGCTCCGGCCAGCCTTACCAAAGTTATGACGGCATTAGTTGCTTTGAAGCACAGTTCGCCGGATGATGTGCTGACTGCATCCGCCAATGTAAAAATTACGGAATCCGGAGCGACAAAATGCGGCCTGAAAGAAGGGGATCAGATGACCCTGAACCAGGCGCTGCACGCGTTGCTGATCCATTCCGCCAACGATGCAGCCATTCTGATTGCGGAAGGCGTTGCCGGATCGGTAGATGCTTTCTGTGAAATGATGAACGAAGAAGCAAAAGCGCTTGGCGCTACCAACTGCCACTTCGTGAATCCACACGGCCTTACGGCGGAAGACCATTATGTCACTGCCTATGATATGTACCTGATTTTTAACGAGGCGTTAAATTACCAGCTGATCGATGAAATTATCCGCCTGCCTTCTTACACTACTGTCTATAAAGATAAAGACGGCAGGGACAAAGAACTCAGCATAACTACCTCCAATCTTTATCTCAGAGGAGAGGAGGATACACCGGGATCCGTTACAGTCATCGGAGGCAAAACAGGGACCACCAACGCCGCTAAAAACTGCCTGATTCTCTTATCCCGCAGTTCGTCCGGCAAATCCTATATCTCGGTAATACTGCGTTCTGAATCAAGGGAAATACTTTATGACGAAATGACAGATTTATTAAATGAAATAAAGAATTAACAGTTGTTTTTTAAGATAATATAAACTATAATAAAGACAGGTCTACCAATTAAATCGATTTGTTCAGACTGAATTTACTTTAGGAGGGTTCACCGATGGTTCAATTAATAGCAGGCAATAAAGGAAAAGGAAAGACAAAATATTTACTGGATAAAGTAAATGATGAAGTAAAAACTGCATCAGGGAATATTACATATTTGGACAAAAGCACAAAACATATGTTTGAACTGAATAATAAAGTACGTTTGATCAATGTTTCCGATTATTTTATTACAAGCAGCGACGAATTTCTCGGATTCATCTGCGGCATCATCTCCCAGGATCATGATTTGCAGCAAATGTATTTTGACAGTTTCCTGAAAATTGCCTGCCTGGAAGGAAAAGATATTACTGAAACAATTACAAAATTGGAAAAAATCGGAGATGCGTTCGGAGTGGATTTCATCGTAAGTATTTCTTTGGATGAGAACGAACTTCCTGCGGATATGAAATCAAAAGTCGCAATATCTCTTTAATCGGTATGTTTTCGTATAACAACGGATGCCCGGCTTTGCCAGTTATCCTTACGTTAAGTCATAAGCCTCGGATTCTAACCGGGGCTTTTTTGCAGGAGGTTTTTCATTGGCTGACCAAAATCCAAATAAAATAACTAAATACAGAAGACCTCTGAACATCAATATAGGAATGATCATTTTCGCCGTTATTTTTGTCTATATTATTATTTGCGTATTTATGTATTTTACTTCCAAACACGTCGTCTGGTATGAAGTCCAGGCCGGTTCCCTGTCCACAAACAACACTTATGAGGCTATAGCCATCCGTGATGAAACGATTGTAAATGCCACGGACAACGGATACGTGAATTACTTTGCACGGGAAGGCGCAAGGGTTGCGGTAGGGGATCTTGTATATACCATCGATGAATCCGGCAAGCTGAATGATTATCTAGGAACAAGCTCTACCGGCGAAAATTCATTGTCCCAGGCAGACCTTGCAGAGTTGAAATCGGATATCGTGGGCTTTGCCAATAGTTTTGACCGCCGCCGGAACTTTAATTCCGTCTATGATTTTAAATATGAAATGGAGGGCAACGTTCTGAAACTTTCCAATTACAACATATTGGAAAGCATAGAATCCATACAGGCATCCGACCTAGCCGGTCTGATCAAGCAATGTACGGCGGCTTTGCCCGGAATCATTATTTATTCGATAGACGGCTATGAAGACCTTACCCTGGAAATGATGACAGTGGAAATGTTTGATAAAAAGAATTATGAGAAAACCCAGCTTCTTAGCAACGAACTGGTAGCTGCAGGGGATCCGGTATATAAAATATCTTCTAATGAAGACTGGTCTTTAGTCATCCATGTAGATAAAGCCCGGGAAGAAGAACTCCTGAAAGCAGAATATGTAAAGGTCCGTTTCCTGAAAAACCAGGAAATGTCCTGGGGGAAAGTCGAATCTTTTACCAATGAAAAAGGAGATATTTTTGTAAAACTGACTTTCACAAACTCGATGATTACTTTCTGCAATGAACGTTTCGTGGATATCGAGCTTATTTTAGAAGACGAAACAGGACTGAAAATTCCCAATTCATCTATTGTAGAAAAAGAATTTTTTATTGTTCCCAAGGACTATGTCACAAAAGGGGGAAACAGCAATGCGACCGGCGTTCTCCGGGAAGCTTATACTGAAGAAGGGGAAGCTACGACAGAATTCGTGGAAGCTTCCATTTACAATGAAACCGAAGAAGAATACTATTTGGACGGCGCTTCGCTCCGGATCGGCGATTATATCATCATGCCGGAAACTTCCGAAAAGTATGCGCTAAGCAAACGTGGAAGCTTGATCGGCGTATACAATATCAATAAAGGCTATGCTGATTTTAAACAGATCAACATTTTATACAACAATGATGAATATTCCATCGTTCAATCCAATACTTCTTACGGGCTGAACGTATATGATTATATTGTCCTTGATGCCGCAACGGTAAACGAAGATGAACTCATTCATTAAAAGGAGAAAAAGATGGATACAATCGCAGAAAATCTCAGCCATGTAAAAAAGAATATCCGTTCTTCCTGCGAGAAAGCAGGGCGCAGCCCCGATGAAGTCACATTAATCGCGGTCAGCAAAACGAAACCCGTTTCCTCGCTGATGGAGGCATATCAATGCGGATGCCGGCATTTTGGAGAAAATAAAGTCCAGGAACTGGTCAGTAAATATGAACAGCTTCCTAAAGATATTAAATGGCATATGATCGGCCATTTGCAACGGAACAAAGTCAAATACATAATAGACAAAGCATATCTGATCCATGGAGTAGACTCCTTGAAGCTGGCGGCAGAAATTAGCAAAGAAGCCATGAAAAAGAACATCACCGCACATATTCTTATAGAAGTGAATATGGCAGAAGAGGAGAGTAAATTCGGTGTCTTAGAATCAGAAGCAGAAACCCTGGTCAGAGAAATTTCCTTATTGCCGTCGATACAGGTAGAAGGATTAATGATCATAGCACCATATGTAGAAAATCCTGAAAAAAACAGGCAATATTTTGTAGGGCTGCGTCAATTATCTGTTGACATCAAGGAGAAAAACATTGATAATGTTAATATGAATGTTTTGTCAATGGGAATGACTGGAGATTATACGGTAGCAGTAGAAGAAGGGGCTACTTATGTCCGGGTAGGGACAGGCATATTTGGAGAAAGGCATAAGAAAACAGTCTGAATGCCGAAATTAAGGAGATTTATGAAGCATGGGAGTAATGGATAAGTTTTTAAATTATATGAAGCTAAATCCGGAAGAAGACGACTATTATGACGATGATTACGATGAACCGGATTACGAAATAAAAGCACCGAAAAAAAACACGGCGGCGAAAGAAGAATTGGTGACGGCGGAAGAACCTGTTAAGAAAACCACCCCCAAGATCACGCCTTTGAACAGACAGCCAAGAAAGATGATCGGTGCCGGAATGGAAGTATGCGTCATTAAACCGACATCCGTGGAAGATGCCCGTGAGATCACAGAAACTCTTCTGGCAAACAGAACCGTAGTCCTCAATCTGGAGGGACTTGACGTAGATATTGCCCAGCGAATCATCGATTTTACATCTGGTTCCTGTTTTGCAATCAGCGGCAATCTGCAGAAAATATCCCATTACATATTTATTATTACTCCGGCAAGCGTAGATATTTCCGGCGATTTCCAGGAACTGCTGTCGGGCGCTTTTGATGTGCCGATCAATAAATAAACAATTTTTAGATTTTAGATAGATAAGGAAGTTTTGCTTATGGCGCAGAGACTCACAATTCAATATGCAAAAAAACCCTGTTATGATATTATATTTTCCCAAAGTTTCCAAGATCTTGCCATTGAACTGGAAGCCCTTGGGATAAAGGAGCGCCGGATTTGTATCATAACAGATTCCATAGTGGAAAAATTATATGCCGAAGAGGTGGCTGGCCTGATAAAAGATAAGTGCAAAAAAACAGTTATCTTTTCTTTTCCTTCTGGCGAAGCAAGCAAAACCTTGGATACCGTCCAACAAGCATATACGTTTCTGATCAAAGAAGATTTTGACCGCAAAGATATCCTGATCGCCTTGGGTGGAGGAGTGGTCGGCGACCTGACCGGCTTTATTGCGGCAACCTATTTGCGGGGAATCGATTTTATTCAAATTCCTACCACTCTTTTAGCTCAGGCAGATAGCAGCATCGGGGGAAAAACAGGGGTGGATCTGGACGGATATAAAAATATGGTAGGCGCTTTTTACATGCCAAAACTCGTATACATGAATGTTTCTACCTTGAAAACACTGGAAGAGCGGCAGTATTTTTCCGGTTTTGCAGAAATTATGAAACATGGCTTGATCCGTGACCATATTTTTTATGTCTGGCTTTTGGAAAACATGTATGAAATTTGCGATAGAGATCCAAACATACTGGAAGAAATGGTAATCAGGAGCAGCAACATTAAAAAGATGATCGTTGAAAAAGACCCTAAGGAGCAGGGGGAACGGGCGCTTCTTAATTTCGGGCATACGATCGGACATGCTTTGGAAAAAGCCAAAAATTTTGAATTATACCATGGGGAATGTGTCGCTTTAGGCTGCGTTGCCGCCGCCTATATTTCATGGAAGCATGAACTGCTCACCATGGATGAATATTATGAAATTCGGGATATGTTCGTTCCTTTCAATCTGCCGATTTCTATCGACCATATTGATCCAGAAGAAATCCTGCGATTGACTAAGTCGGACAAGAAAATGGAGGCCGGACAAATTAAATTTATCCTTTTAAAAAAAGTAGGAAAAGCCGTAATTGATACATCGGTAACGGATGAAGATATACGGAATGCCATTCAGGAAATTTATTTCAGCGATGAAGATATGGCAGAATAAAAATATGAGTGATTTTTATTTTTTTATAACGCCTGAATGGCATGATGAATGGGAAGATGAAAGAATTGATAAAGCTTTGAGCGGCCTTATCGATTTTTTGTCGCGTTCTTATATACAAAAACTCTTAAAAGACGGTCAAGTCAAAGTCAATCAATTACCAGTAAAAGCAAACTACCGATTAAAATACGGGGATGAGATAAGGCTTCAGGCGCCAGATGCTGTTGAGCCGAATATTGTTCCGGAAAATATTCCTTTAGATATCCTTTATGAAGACGAAGATGTTCTCGTGGTAAACAAACCAAAAGGAATGGTCGTCCACCCGGCAGCAGGGCATTTCAGCGGAACACTGGTAAATGCCGTTATGTACCACTGCCAAGAGAACCTGTCAGGCATCAATGGCATTATGCGCCCGGGAATCGTACATCGCATCGATAAAGATACGACAGGCTCCATTATTATTTGCAAAAATGATTTTTCCCATCGCCACATTGCAGCACAGCTAAAAGAGCATTCCATTATACGCCGTTACCACGCGGTCTGTTATGGCATACTTTCTTCCGATGAGGGAACGATATCCGCCCCGATCGGCAGACATCCCCTGGACAGAAAAAAGATGGCTATTAATGAAAAAAATGGAAAGCCGGCGATTACACATTATAAAGTTTTGCAACGATTTCGCGGTTATACTTATATTGAATGCCAGCTGGAAACTGGCCGCACCCATCAAATCCGGGTACATATGGCAAGCATAGGACATCCTCTTTTAGGAGACCAAAATTATTCCAGCGGAAGAAAGTCACCTTTTTCATTAAATGGACAATGTCTCCATGCGAAAATCCTTGGCTTTCTTCATCCAAGAAGCGGCATATATATCGAAACAGATGCTCCTTTGCCTGCATATTTTGAGCATCTGTTGAAAATACTGCCGAACTGATTATATTTTTTCCAAAAATAGGCATATATAGTTTTAAATTTATATATGTTTTATATTTTATTGAATTTTTTGGATAATTTATATATAATATTTTATAATAGTACATAAGTACATGTTGACACGCAAAGCATTTTATGATTTAAGGAGGGGTTCTATGAATACAATCATCACGATAGGTCGTCAGTTTGGTTCCGCAGGCAGGGAAATCGGCGAAAAAGTAGCGGAATATTTTGGAATAAAATGTTATGATAAAGAATTGCTGACAAGAGCTGCAAAGGAAAGCGGATTCTGTGAAGAAATGATTAAAAACCACGATGAGCGTCCGACAAATTCTTTTCTTTACAATCTGGTAATGGATACTTATTCGTTCGGATATAACGCATCCTCTTTTGTTGATATGCCGATCAGCCATAAAGTATTTCTGGCTCAATTTGACACCATCAAAAAAATAGCAAGCGAAGGGCCTTGTATTATCGTAGGCCGTTGCGCGGATTATGCCTTGAGCGAATTTTCCAACTGCGTTCATTTGTTTATTTATGGCGACAGCGATACTAAGACAAAGCGTATCATGGAAAGATATCATCTGACAGAATCGAAAGCAAAGGATATGATTACGAAAAAGGATAAACAGCGCCAGAGTTATTATAACTATTATTCTTCCAAAAAGTGGGGACGCGCCGACAGTTATGATTTATGCATTAACAGCAGTATCCTTGGCATAGAAGGGACAGTAAAATTGATCACGCAGTTCGTAGAAGATTTTGAGAGTAAAAAATAATGATTTGAAAGAGGCTAAAACTTATGGCATGTTTTAGAGTACATACAGATCGTCTTCGGAAAGGAATGATCGTTAAAAGCGATGTTTATACGAGAACCGGCATGACGCTCGTTCCTATTAACACGCCTGTAACCAAAGACGTAGTTGCGCTTTTAACCAAACATTTTATAGATTATGTTATGGTAGACTATCAGTCAACCGCATCCTGCCCGGAAGACATTCCTTCGCCGGAATCCGTTCCTAAAGTGGGACAGCAGCAGATAGAAGTTTTTGAAGAAAAATTCCAGATCGCGGAAACGGCTCTTTCCGAAAATCTGATTAATGTCGTCACCAATGAAAAGGACTTGGATGTCCCGCTTCTTCTTGACATGTTAAACAGCATCGTGGACAATTCGGAAAATGAAGTCAATTTGTGCAACATGTTGTTTGCCATGCAAAAAAAGGCAGAAGGGCTATATACCCATTCCATCAATGTCGCTCTTTGGGGACAGGTATTAGCGAAATGGATGAACTTAAAGAAAGAAGATATCGAACTGATAGGAACTGCAGGCCTTCTCCATGATATCGGATTATTAAAATTAGGCAGTTCCCCCGAATTGCCTCCCAACTTTACTTTCCATGCGGAAATAGAAGGAGGGCCTTATATTAAACATGCGGTACTCGGATACAACCTGCTCAAAGACAAAAATATCGATATAAAAGTAAAACAAGCCGTCCTGACACATCATGAACGCCAGGATGGATCAGGATTCCCTCTGAAAGTCAGCAAAGAAAATATTAATTATATTTCCCGCATTATTGCTATTGCAGATACCTATGACACGATGATCATGGCGGAGGAAGGAGTAAAAACCAGGTCGCCTTTCTGGCTCCTAAAGCATCTGGAAGATACGGGATACCAGAAATACGATTCCCATATGTTGATGACATTTATTTCACATGTTACCAACAATTTTATCCGACATAAGGTTCGCTTAAGCAACGGACTGATCGGCCAGATTGTTTTGATCAATAAATTCAACCTGACAAGGCCGTTGGTGCAAATCGGGAATAGTTTTATTGATTTGTCTGTACGCAAAGATATTGGAATTAATGAGATATTGGATTGAGAATATATTAGGAGTAGTATTCGGAATGATGCATGCAACTATTCGCAAAAGACAAGTTTAACGAATAGTTGCATGCAACTGATTCGTTAAACTTGTGAATTATATTTGTGAATTACTTGTGAGTTGCATGCAACTGATTCGTTAAACTCGTGAATTACTTGCGTTTAGTGTTTTTCTCTGTAGTCTTCGGGGTTGTTGTATTTGGTTACATATTTGTACGTATATCCACTTTTGTATCCGCTTTGGCCTGATTGGTTGTTATGGCTGTTGTAATTGTTTCTTCCGTATTTATGAGTGGTTTCTCTATCGTTGTCTGTACTTTTGTATTTGCTGTATTTTTTATGGAATTCTTCCACGGAACTGAAATCATCTTCCTTTTTCTTTTTCACTTGTTTCAAAAATATGATAAGGTACATAATGAAAAAAGCGGCTAATACGATAATAATACTTGTCATGGATATTATGTTCCTTTCTTTGCTTGGGTCTTCCGCTTTTCAAACAGCTTCAGCATATTTCATCGGAATCCAATAAAATGGTAAACGGACCATCATTGGTAAGGGATATTTGCATATCTGCACCGAATTCTCCCTGCTGGGTATCCGGAAAGTGTTTCCGGCATTGATCCAATATATAATCGTAAAGTCTTTTTGCCTTTTCCGGCGAACCTGCCTGAATGAAAGAAGGACGGTTGCCTTTTTTGCAATCCGCATATAAAGTAAATTGTGAAATAATCAACAAATTACCATTTACCGTTTTCAGATCCAAGTTAGTTTTTCCGCTTTCATCTTCAAATATCCGCAATCCGACTAATTTTTTTACCATTTTATCTGCTATTTTTTCCGTATCTTGTTCGGAAATTCCTACAAAGACTAATAAACCTTTTTCAATGGCTCCTGCTATTTCCTGATGAATGCTTACTCTCGCATGTTTTACCCGCTGTATGACAAAACGCATTATTTCTCCTCCTTCTCTTCCGATGACGTATCATTTGAATTGCTGCGGAAGAAATGATGGATGATGCTTTTCGTTTTTGCCCTTTCTCCGCCCTGCGAACTGGAAGAAGATGGCTTCAGCCCATCCGCTTTATACGGAATAAATTCCCCGTCTTCAATCGTTCCTACGTTTAAGTAATCCTTAGTATCGGTGGATAATGTCTTTTTCAAAAGAAGCTGGTTCACAATCGCTCGGATTCCGGCATAAATTACAGCAAAAATCGGAACCCCTGCAATCATTCCTAATATCCCAAAAATACCTCCGAATAATGTAATTGAGAAGATTACCCAAAAACCGGATAACCCGGTGGAATTTCCAAGAATTTTAGGGCCGATTACGTTTCCGTCAAACTGTTGTAACACTAGAATGAAAATAATAAAATATAAACATTGCAGCGGATCTACCATTAGTATAAGCAACGCACTCGGAATCGCTCCAAGATATGGACCGAAAAATGGAATGACATTCGTTATTCCTACGATTACACTAATTAATATGGCATATGGCGTCCCCATCAAGCTTGTTCCAAAAAAACATATAATACCGATGATAATAGAATCGATCACCTTTCCGACCATAAATCCGCTGAATGTTCTGTGCGTAAAACGCACATCGGAAATAATCGCATTGGCACTGTTTGTCTCAAAAAGAGCATAAACTATCTTTTTTGCCTGTCCTGCAAACAATTCCTTGCTTCCCAGAATATAGATGGAAATAATAAAACCAAGGATCAGATTCCACAATCCTTTCAGAAAAGTCAGAAAGCTTAAGGAAATATCTCTGATCAGTTCATTCATTTTAGGAAGCAGGCTCAGATTCAGAAAATTATTTAATTCTATGGAATAATTATCCATTACTTCTATGACTGCCGCTTCAATATCCGGATTATCCGCCAGAAGTTTTTTTACCCAGATAGTAAGATTATTCACATAAATGGGAAACTGGAGAACGATACTCTGGATACTGTTGATCAACTGTGGAATGATCATGGCAAAAAAGCTGTATACCACAAAAGCCACGATAATTACTGTCAGAATGATGGATATGACCCTGATTTTCTTTCTGCTTCGTTCATTCACATCGATATGGTATCTTATGCACAATGGTATCAGGCACCGTTTTTCCACTCCGTTCAAGATAGGAGTCAGCAGATAAGATAAAAGCAGCCCGTCCAAAATCGGCATAGTAACTGAAACAAATGTATGAAATCCATTGGATATACTTTCCCTATGAAATAGTAAATAATAGAAAAAGATACTTGCCGCAATTACAAAAAATGCAGTTACACCCCAATGAATATATTTCTTGTCAATACGAAATTTCATAAATATCTACCTGGCCTTTCTGATCATTACCCATTCAGATTATAACACAATCTTTTCTATAAAGATATTGGAAAAGAGAAAAAGAAATAGAAATAGTGTGAATTTTTCGCTTAAAATGGTATAATGGAACAAGTAAAATACCAAAAGCAGCATAGGGGACAAAACTCTTATATTACTGCCAGATAACGACAGATTGTGAGGAAATATGAAATTACAGCAAGTATTCAGTTATGTCAGAAAAGCGATTGATGACTATAATATGATCCAGGAAAATGATAAAATTGCTATAGGTATCTCTGGTGGAAAGGACAGCCTTACGCTCCTATATGCCCTGCACGGCCTTCAGCGCTTCTACCCAAAGCATTTTGAAATCCACGCGGTGACAGTGGATCTTGGTTTCCAAAATCTGAACCTGGAAGAAATAAAGACACTTTGCCGCTCTCTTGAAGTCGAATACCATATCGTAGAAACAGATATTGCCCAAATTATATTTGAAGACAGAAAAGAAACCAATCCGTGTTCTTTATGCGCCAAAATGAGAAAAGGCGCATTGAACGATGCCGTGAAAGCGATCGGATGTAATAAGGTTGCTTATGCCCACCATAAAGATGATGTGGTGGAAACCATGGTAATGTCTTTAATATTTGAAGGAAGGTTCCATACATTTTCCCCTGTCACTTATCTTGACCGGACGGGCCTTACCGTCATAAGGCCTTTATTATATATGAATGAGGCTGATGTAATAGGCTTTATCAACAAATACCAGCTTCCAGTCGTAAAAAGCCCTTGCCCTGCCGATGGAAATACCAAAAGGGAATATATAAAAGAACTGTTAAGGCATTTAAACCAGGAAAATCCTGGTGTGAAAGAAAGAATGTTCACGGCGATTCAAAATGGTAAGCTGAAAGGATGGTCCGATTTATAATGGAAAGCAAAAAAAACTATCATGAAGAACAAAACAAACTGAATACGGTGAAAATGAGGAATGTTTTATCCGAATTGCCTCCCTTTTGCAAACAGTTCTTCCGGGGAATTGAAAATAACACTTCTTCCAGGACAAGGCTTGCTTATGCCTATGATTTAAGGGTTTTTTTTGAATATATGAAAAAGAACAATCCTTCCTGCAGCAAAATGGAAATCAAGGATTTCCCTTTGTCCATTTTGGACAGCATCACCAGGGAAGATATTGAAGAATATATGGAATATATCTCTTACTATCAAAAAGACAGCCGGGAAATTACTAACCAGGAGCGGGGAAAATCACGCAAACTGGCTTCCTTGCGTAGTTTTTACAATTATTTTTACCAAATAGAATTGATTGAGAAAAATCCTGCCGTGTTGATTCCCATGCCGAAACTCCACCAAAAAGAAATTATCCGCTTGGATGCTGATGAAGTGGCTATTCTGTTAGATCAGGTGGAAGATGGAACCAATCTTACGAAAAGTCAAAAAAAATATCATGAGAAAACAAAGATCAGAGATACTGCTTTGCTTACGCTCCTGCTCGGAACAGGAATCCGTGTATCTGAATGCGTTGGACTCGATATGGAGGATGTGGACTTTAAAAATAATGGAATTAAAATCCGTCGAAAGGGAGGGTATGAAACCGTCGTTTATTTTGGAGAAGAGGTAGAGCATGCCCTGTTAGAATATATGGAGCAGCGCCGACATATAATCCCATTGTCAGGCCATGAACATGCTCTATTCTTATCCATGCAGAACCGCAGAATTACCGTACGAGCTGTTGAAAACCTAGTAAAGAAATATGCCTCGAATGTAACTTCACTTAAAAAAATAACCCCCCATAAATTAAGAAGCACCTATGGCACCTCCCTATACCGTGAAACCGGTGATATTTACCTCGTGGCAGATGTCCTTGGACATAAAGACGTAAATACCACCAGAAAGCACTATGCCGCATTAGAAGATGAAAGAAAACGCAGAGCCGCAAATGCTGTTAAATTAAGAGAACCATGAATCATCAAATAGAAAAACATTTTCCACCGAAAGAACGGCATCACTCAAGAAAAATAAGGAATTACCAGATACATTCCTTCTGTAATACAGTCATCCTGTAAACCGTTCATTCGCATCACCTCTTCTATATAAGAAGCAATATCCTGATAATTGGCATTCATATGTTGGGAAGCGATTGACCACAGTGTATCGCCTTTTTCGATCATAATGCTTTTATAATATTTACACGCGGTATATTCTGTTTCCATTTTTGCATTCGATGCAAAACCGCTGACACCAAGTGATATGATGATAATGAGGCAAAAGGTGAACAATACTGTCAGCATCTGTTTGTTTTGCTTTTTCTTTCTCTTTTGGCTGGTACCTGTTTTTCTGCTACCACACGGTACTCCTCTTTTTCTTTTGTCCATTCCCTAATCCCTTCTTTCCTAATATTTGCTATCTTCTACATTTTTTGTTTTCGTATTTCCTATTCTATATTCTCGAACAAATGTTGCGAACATCTGTTCTTTATGTTTGAATTATACAGAACATATATTCTGTTGTCAATAGATAAAAGCAAAAAATCGAACAAATTTTTGGAATATATGTTTGCTTTTTATCCTTTTATGTGATATACTTTTAATTAAAGCTAGAGATATTTTGAAGACTTTAAGTCATACGGAGGAATAATTGTATGGGATATGGAAAAATTTCCAAGAAACAAAGTGAAATATTGGAATTTATTAAAGATTCTATATTGACGAAGGGTTATCCTCCCGCTGTGCGGGAAATATGTGAAGCAGTCCATCTAAAATCGACCTCTTCTGTCCATTCCCATTTAGAAACTCTGGAAAAGAATGGATACATACGCCGCGACCCGACAAAGCCCCGTGCTATAGAAATATGCGATGATAGTTTCCAAACTGTCCGTACTGAAATGGTAAGCCTTCCGGTCGTAGGCCGTGTAGCTGCAGGCCAGCCTATCCTTGCAGAAGAAAATGTAGAAAGTTATTTTCCTATCCCTGCAGAATTTGTTCCTTCCGGCGAATCCTTTGCCTTGAAAGTAAAGGGGGATTCTATGATAAATGCCGGTATTTATAATGGAGACCAGATTTTTGTCAACTGCTGCAACACTGCTTCCAACGGAGATATCGTCGTTGCTTTGGTGGAAGATTCGGCAACTGTAAAAACTTTCTATAAAGAAAATGGTCACATACGCTTGCAGCCGGAAAACGATACTATGGACCCCATTATTGTAGACGACTGCCAAATTCTTGGAAAAGTATTCGGCATTTTCCGTTTATGCTAATAATAATATTTATATTGATATTATTAATATTGCAATTTGTCTATCATATAAAAAAGAGGATTATGAGTTCTTAAAACCCTTAATCCTCTTTATAAAATCTATGACATCCATATAAGCTATTTTTTAATGCGAATATTTTGATGCGAGTATTTTAATACGAATATTTTATAATACTTCTTAACGGAATCTGACCTTGATATAAGCTTGAATTTCCTCTACGCATCTCTCAAAGCCCAGCTTTGAGCTGTCCAGACACAAATCATAGTTTCTTGCATCCGTCCACTCCCTTCCAGTATAGAATTTATAATATTCCGCTCTGCGTTTATCTGTCTTAGCAATATACTTTTCCAGTTCCCTAGGAGGCATGCTGACTTTTTTTGCCGCCTGTTCCATGCAATAATCCTTGGGCGCATGGATAAATACGCTTAAGACATTATCATAATCCTTCAAAACATAATCCGCGCAACGGCCAATGATCACGCAAGACTCCTCTTCCGCCAGCTGTTTTATTACTTTGGCCTGATAATTAAATAAATTATTATCAGAAACAAAATCATCGCTTTCCGGTGGAATCAGCTGTCCATTATAGACATTTTTCACCAGTTTAAACAGCTTATTCATCTTTATTTTTTCATCCGCATTCACAAAAAGCCTTTCATTGATTCCGCTGTCCTCCGATGCCAGCTTAATGAGTTCTTTGTCATAATAATGAATGCCCATATCATTCGCCAGCATCTCGCCGATCGTACGTCCGCCGCTCCCATACTGTCTTGCAATCGTAATCACTACTTTTTTATCCATACCTTTTACCTCCTACCACACTCTTATCGCTCAGGCTTCCCCTAGATATGCTTTCTTTATGGAATCATCATTCAATAGATCGTTTGCGTTTCCTTCCAGTACAATCTTGCCTGTTTCCAGAACATATGCCCTGTCGGCAATAGAAAGAGCTTTTTTCGCATTCTGCTCCACGAGAAGAACTGTAGTTCCGCTGGCGCTCACTTCCTTGATAATATCAAAAATCTCATTAACAAAAATCGGGGACAACCCCATAGACGGTTCATCCATCAGGATGATCTTCGGATGGGACATCAAAGCCCTTCCCATTGCCAGCATTTGCTGTTCACCGCCGCTTAATGTGCCTGCCATCTGGTTCTGGCGCTCTTCCAGACGTGGAAATCTCTTGTAGACGGATTTCAATGTTTCCTCTATTTCCGTTTTATCTTTTCTCGTATAAGCCCCCATACGAAGATTCTGGAGAACAGAAAGCTGGGCGAATACTCTTCTTCCCTCCGGCACATGCGCCATTCCTTTGGATACAATTTTATAGCCGGGAACCTTCGTAATATCCTGTCCCTCAAAAATAATTGTTCCCGCTTTTGCCGGAAGCAGTCCCGTAATGGTATGAAGCGTCGTCGTTTTACCAGCTCCGTTTGCCCCGATCAGAGCAATAACCTCGCCTTCTTTTACGTCGAAGGAAATACCTTTGATGGCCTGGATCATGCCATAGTATACTTCCAGGTCTCTGATTTCAAGCATAGCCATTTTCTATTTCCTCCTATTCTCCCAAATATGCCGTAATTACCTGCGGGTCATTCAATACAGTTCCTGTTTTTCCCTGCGTCAGAATACGGCCAAAATTCAATACCGTCAATTCTTCACAGATGCCGGATACCAGCTTCATATCATGCTCGATCAGCAGTATGGTCATATCGAATTTGTCCCTGACAAAACGAATCGTATCCATAAGCTCTCCCGTTTCATTGGGATTCATGCCGGCAGCCGGTTCATCCAGCAAAAGAAGCTTCGGCTCCGTAGCCAGGGCGCGGGCTATTTCCAGCTTACGCTGCTTTCCATATGGAAGATTCGCCGCAAGATAATCCGCTTCCCCATCCAGCTCAAATACTTTTAGAAGCTCCATGGCCCGTTCATTCATCTCATGTTCCACTTTATAGTATTTGGGAAGGCGCAAAAGCCCTTCTATTGTAGAATAAGGATGATGATTATGCAATCCGACCTTAACGTTATCAAGTACCGTTAATTCTTTAAACAGGCGAATATTTTGAAAAGTTCTTGCAATTCCAGCCTTATTGATATCGATCGTCTTTAAACCGGTAATATCGCGGTCTTCCAGCCTGATAATCCCCTCATCCGGCTTATAGACTCCTGTCAGCAAGTTAAAAACTGTCGTCTTTCCTGCGCCGTTCGGGCCGATCAATCCGTATAACTGCCCTTTTTTTATTTCTATATTAAAATCATCAACCGCCCTTAGTCCTCCAAAGGAAATGGTTAAATTTTTCACTTCAAGCAATGCCATATTATTTAACCCCCTTTTCTTTTCTGGAAAAGCGTTTCAGCCCTTCCTTCCATTCAATCGCTTTCGGACTCCAATTCAGGAGCATCATAGCAATTAGAACAATTGCATAAATGAGCATGCGGTAATCGCTGAGGCCGCGCAGCAGCTCTGGAAGCAATGTCAGGATAACTGCCGAAATAATAGAACCCCTTATATTTCCGATCCCGCCAAGGACTACGAATACAAGGATCATAATGGACATATTGTAACCAAAATTCTTGGGCAGAGCAGTCAGCGTTGACAAATTATGAGCATAAAGCACTCCTGCAGCCCCTGCGATCGACGCAGATATGGAAAACGCCATCAATTTATACTTTGTAATATTAATTCCGATGGATTCTGCCGCAATGCGGTTATCCCTGATCGACATGATCGCACGGCCGTCTCTCGAATTAATCAGGTTTAATATCACAAAAAGAGAAATGAAAATCAAAATAATACCTATTGTAAAACTGGCATCATGGGGTGTCCCCGTGATTCCCTGTGCCCCGTTGATAATTACCTGACCCTCAGAATCTAAATGAAGGGAAATAGAATCCTTCATGGAAAAATGGAAGCCGCTTTTATCTTTTCCTATATATAATACATTCACAAGGTTTTTGATAATTTCTCCAAAAGCTAAGGTGACAATGGCCAGATAATCCCCTTTCAGCCTTAATACCGGAATCCCGATCAATATCCCAAATATTCCGGCTACTGCCGCCCCGATCAAAAGAGCCGCCAAAAACCGCAGGCCATCGGGCATTGCCCCGTCCATACATTTCGAAAAGAAGGCTCCTGAAAATGCGCCCACGCACATAAAGCCCGCATGCCCAAGGCTCAGTTCCCCTAAAATGCCGACTGTCAAGTTCAGGGAAATCGCCAGCATCACGTAAATACACAGTGGAACGAGAAGCCCCTTCATAAGGCTGGAAATATTGCCGGTTATCAAAAGTATCTGCACGGCGATATATGCCAGAAGCACCATTAAATAAGTAATTAAATTATTTTTTGTCGTTTTCGTTATTTTCATTTTTTTCATGGCTGCTTTTACACCTTCTCTTGTATATTCTTTCCTAATATGCCCGTCGGTTTTACAAGAAGGACAACGATCAATACGGCAAAAACGATCGCATCTGCCATTTGAGAAGAAATATACGCCTTTCCAAGAATTTCAATGATGCCTAAGAGAATTCCCCCTATCATCGCTCCCGGGATCGAACCGATCCCTCCGAATACGGCCGCCACAAAGGCTTTGATTCCCGGCATCGCCCCTGTATAGGGGGTCAGGGAAGGATATGCGGAACAAAGCAATACACCGGCTACTGCCGCAAGAGCGGATCCGATCGCGAAAGTAAGGGCTATCGTGCCGTTCACATTGATACCCATCAGCTGTGCCGCGCCTTTATCTTCCGAAACAGCCAGCATCGCCTGTCCGGCCTTCGACTTATTCACAAATAAGGTAAGGCAGACCATAATAATAATTCCTGCTATAATCGTCACGATTGTTTCCCCGGATATGATTAACTGCCCATCTGCCAGCTTTAACGGACTTATCTTGACAACGGACGTGAACGACTTCGTATTGGCTCCGAAAATAAGCAGGGCTACATTCTGCAGCAGATAGCTCACGCCGATCGCCGTAATCAATACGGCCAGCGGAGAGGATGCATTACGAAGCGGTTTATAAGCAACCCGTTCAATAAGCATTCCCAGCGCCGTACAAACTACGACTGCCACCAGAATCCCCAAGACGGGCGGAAGTCCCAATGTACTGACTATCGTAAATACGGCGAATCCGCCTACCATGATAACATCCCCATGGGCAAAATTCAGCATCTTGGCAATCCCATACACCATCGTATATCCTAAAGCAATGATCGCATATACGCTGCCAAGGCTTATACCGTTGATCAGATAAGAAATAAAACTCATAAGAAACACCTCTTCGCTATTTTGTACATTGTAAAAAATTATATCATTAATTTCTTCCATTATCAAGGAATTTCATTCCTTCGGAATTTCATTCCTTCGGAATTTCATTCCTTCGGAATTTCATCACTCGGATTTCATTCCTTCAGAATTTCCCTTGGCATAAGAAAAGGGATGTAAAAGCTTCGCTTCCGCGAAGCTTTTAAGCATCCCTCTCTGGCTGCATACCAGCCGCAGGTCCGCGATGGATTCCCCGTCAGCCGGTTTAATTACATTGCCGTATAAACGCCGTCCTTAATCTGGACTGCTTTAGGAGCTTTATCCGGCTCTCCGGAAGCGTCCCATGTCATGCCTACACCGGTAAGGCCATCCAAAGTGATCTCTGTCATTGCGCCTTTCATCGCCTCACAAATAGCGCTCATGTCCATGTCCGGCGTAATGCCTGCTTTTTCGCCGGCTGCTTTGATCGCATAAATAGCGTCATAAGCATCCGCTGCAAACTGGTTCGGCGTATCGCCGAATTTTTCCTGGTAAGTTGTAACGAAATTCTTTGTCAGATCATCTTCTGCATCCGCTGCGAAAGGTGTGAGGAGCATAACCCCTTCCGCCAGGGAAGTATCAAAGTTTTCTACATTAAGAATGCCGTCCAATCCATCACAGCCGAAGAAAATCGGACTGTATCCCATAGTAGATGCCTGGGAAAGGATCAAAGAAGCTTCCGTATAATAAATGGGCAGGAATACCAGTTCTGCGCCGGCATCTTTTGCCTTCTGAAGCTGCACAGAAAAATCCGTCTTATTATCTGCGGTAAACGCTTCTGCAGAAACAATCTCGAAGGGCTGGTTTGCCGCTTCTGCCGTAAACTTCTCGTAAATTCCTGATGAATAAATATCGGAACTGTCATAAATAATTGCTACTTTGGAAGCGATCGCGTTTTCGCCGATGTACAAAGCGGAGGCTGCTCCCTGGTTCGGATCGGAGAAGCATACGCGGAATGCATTGTCGTATTTTACACAATCCACGGAAGATCCGGAAGGTGTCAGCTGGAACATATTGTCCTGTGCTGTATTTTCAGATACTGCTACGCTGCATCCGCTGGTGACAGTACCCATCAGCATCTGCATGCCCCAGTCCTTCAATGTGTTGTATGCATTCACCGATTTCTCAGCGTCGCATTCATCGTCTTCAAATTTAAACTCAATCGGCACTCCGTTGATGCCGCCGGCTGCATTGATTTCATCTACTGCAAGCTGCGCCGCATTCTGTACGGCAACGCCATATACGGCAGCGCTTCCTGTCGTAGGACCGATACCGCCGATCTTAAAAGCCCCTGCAGCATCTGCTGCATCTCCAGCTGCTTCTGCTTCCGATGCTGCGTTTTCCTCAGCAGGTGCAGAATCTGCTGCTTCTGTTCCGGCATCCGCATTGCCGCAGCCCGCAAATAAAGCTACCGTCATTGCAGAAGCCATAACAACGCTCATGACTTTGTTCAATTTCTTCATAATTTTTCCCTCCTAACTATTTTTAAATGGAAGAAAGTTCTCCATTTCTGAATTATATTACTCTCTATCAAATTCTTTGTCAATGTTATTTTTGACATTTTATTCATATTTCATGAAAAAAACATTTATTTTTATGCATGAAAAAACATTTTCAGGACAAAATAAAGGCGAGAGGAAACTTTCCTGCAAAGCGAAGGTTTTGTTTGAATTTTCACTTTGCATTAAGAATTGATTATGAATGGAGGTTTTAAGATGAATCATAAAGCATTGGATTTTACCGCCCTGACAATCGCCATTATAGGCGCTGTAAACTGGGGGCTGATCGGCTTTTTCAGTTTTGACCTTGTCGCCTTTATTTTCGGCAATATGTCATGGTTTTCAAGAATTGTGTACGCGTTAGTCGGCATTTGCGGGCTGTATCTTGTTTCTTTTTATATGTATGCGGGCAACTCTTCCGAAGAATCGGTGTGACATCAGTGGAACCTGATTCTGGTCATATGCAGAAAAGTACACTCAAAAAAATGGCACCGGTCAAACGGCGCCATTTTTTGCATATGTTTCACAGCTCATGTTTCTTTTACAATCTTATTCATCCATACCCCTTTTTTAATCAGGATATAGCCTATCAAGCATTTCATAATATCGATGAACTGACAGATAAAATAAAGCGGTATAATATGCATTCCTGTGTATCTGGACAACACATATGCCAGCGGGATATTGACCGCCCATGAGTAAACGCTGTCAAAGAAAAATGTCACCAGCGTCTTTCCCCCCGAACGGAGGGTAAAATAAGCCACATTCACAAAAGCATAAACAGGCATGCATGCGGACGAGACGATGATAAACCGGGTGGCAAGTCCCCTGATCTCTTCAGTCGTGTTATAGATCATCGGGAACAACGGGGCAAAGATGGAAAGGCAGACGCCGATCACCGCACATCCCCCTACAGAAAAGAACATCAGCTTCCGAACCGTATCCTTTGCTTCTTCCATTTTTCCCGCTCCCAGTAACTGCCCGATAATAATGCCCACGGAATTTCCCAGAGCAATAAATACTACGTTAAATACATTAGATATAGTAGAAGAAATATTAAATGCAGCCACTACGGACAGTCCTCTTACCGAATAACACTGCATCAGTACCGCCTGCCCGCTGGACCATAACGCTTCGTTCACCATCAGCGGAGTTCCCATGACCAGCACCTTGGCAACCAATCCTCCCGGTATCCTCATGCTTCGGTAAACCCCAGCAATAAAGCCGTTCCTTTCTTTCTTACGGTGCGTCCATCCTGCCACGATAGCCAGTTCCACGAACCGGGATACGGTAGTCGCGATAGCGGCCCCTTCCACGCCCAGCGCCGGTATTCCCAGTTTGCCGAAAATCAATATGTAGTTTAAAACCAAGTTCACGAATACCGCCGCGATCCCTGCCTTCATTGGCAGCATAGTTTCCCCCGTTTCCCGCAAGGTACCCGAATACACCTGGATAACGGCAAACGGTGCCAGCTCCACCAGCATCACCCGCAAATATTTGCGGGCATACAGCAGCGTAGCCTCCAAATCCCCAGACTCCCCGGCCTCATGCAGATATAGCGAGATCAGCTGCGTGCCAAAAAAAGAGAAGACCAAAATCCCGGCGGCCGTAATAAACAGGCTCAGCAAAAGTTTCATACGGAACGTATCCCGTATTCCTTTCTGGTCCCCGCATCCATAATATTGCGCGGTAAAAATACCTGCGCCGGATACACCGCCAAAAATGCAAAGATTGAAAACTAAAACAAGCTGGTTGACAATCGCCACGCCGGACATCTGTTCCGTGCCGATCTGGCCTACCATGATATTATCCAAAAGGCTGACAAAATTGGTAATTCCATTTTGTATCATAATAGGGACAGCCACAGAAAGAACCATCAGGTAAAATTTTTTATCTCCTATATATTTTTTCATCAATTGGTAAGTCCTTTAAGCCTTATTCTTCTGCGTCCTGAGACTCCGATAAGTCGATCTGCTTTCCATCCCGCCATATGCGTTCCAGATCATAAAACAGCCTGTTATCCCTATCGAAGATATGGACGATCACATCCAGAAAATCCATCAGTATCCAATTAGCGGTATCATACCCTTCCACCTGTTTTAAGTTTCCTCCCGCCCTTCCGATCGCTTCTTCCACCGAATCAGCAAGCGCCTGGTTCTGGTTACGGTTCGTGCCGTTGGCAATAATAAAATAATCGGCGATGACGGATACTTCGCTGATATCGATCACTTCAATGTTTTCTGCTTTTTTCTCTTCCAGCGCCCTGATGGCAAGACGCGTTATCTCTTTGCTGTTCATTTAATTCTCCCTATTTTTATAAAAATCATATGTTTTCTGTGTCATCGGATCCACATCGCCCTCCACCGTCCTCAAATAAACAAGAGTATCCTCTAAAATACGGTATAAAGCTTCATCTATATCAGTAAACGCCAGCTTTCTGATCTCCGTAAGGTTTGGCGCCTGTTTTCTTCCCGGCTCGATATAATCAGCCACATAAATAATTTTTTCCAGCAGCGACATATCCGGCCTTCCTGTCGTATGGTTTAAAATCGCGTTGACCGTATCGCTGTCATGGACATGGAATTTCTGCATGGCGATATAACTTCCGACTTTTGCATGCAATAAAAAAGGATTTTTGCGTTCAATCTTATTTACGCTGATATGATGTTTCTCACAAATTGACAGCCGTTTCTCGTTGCTCATGCATTTTGCACAGTCGTGCAAAAGCCCCGCCGTCTGCGCCTTCATAAGATCTTCTCCATACCGCATAGCCAGCGCGGCGGCCGTATACTCCACGCCCAGCGTATGCTCAAAACGCTTGGAATCCAATGTTTTTTCCATCGCCTTTCGGATTTTTTTCAGGTTTGAAGATTTCGCTTCCATACTTATCCTCCCATCTGACGCCTTTCTTTTTTATCCCATATACAATTGGTATTTTTTTATATATTCAACTACCTGGGCGGGAACCATATAGCGTATCGATTTCCCTTTCCGTATTCTGTCCCTGATGTCTGTGGAAGAAAAGGAAATTTCTTTCATTTCAACCAGCCCGATCCTGGCTCCGTACTTTTTGCCCAGGAAGCCGATTTGTTCCTTCAGGTCGTCATCATCCTTTCCATCCCTGACGGCAGCAAGGATCGTACAGTTGCGGAATATCATTTCTGGATCTTTCCACGATTCCATGGCAAACAGGCTGTCCGCCCCCACGATAAAGAAAAATTCCGTTTCCGGCTCCTCTTGCCGAAGCAGTCCCAGTGTTTCACTAGTATAAGAATTACCTTCTCTCTCTACCTCAACAGACGACAGGGCAAAGGAAGCATTATCCACAATCGCCAGACGGGTCATTTCCAGGCGCATCCACTTATCTGCTATTTCGATCCCGTTTTTCATATAGGGCAGGCCGCTTGGAACGAAAAGTATCTCATCCAGCCCAAAAGTTTCCTTCGCATTCTCGGCTAGAAGAAGGTGTCCGATATGAATCGGATTAAAAGTCCCCCCCATAATTCCCGTTTTCTTTTTCCCCATTTTGCTGAATATCCTCCTTGCAAAAATAAGCTGGTATTATTCCGGCAAAAAGATTTTTTTGTGTTCCTTGCTTTCTTTATATAAAATAATTTTTCTCCCAATCACCTGAACCACTTGAGAACGCGTGCGTCCCGCCAGCATTTCGGCAATCGCTTTCGGATCCTCCATACAGTTTTTTAAAACTGCAACCTTTATAAGCTCCCTTGTATGAAAAGCTTCGGAAACCGCCGCCGTAAATTCCGGGGTAAGACTGGACTTTCCGATCTGGAAAATCGGATCCAATTCATTCGACAGGCTTTTTAAATAGCTCCTTTGCTTGCTTGTCATAAGTCAATCACTCCTTTATCTATTTATAATAATCGAAGGAAAGCCCGTACATGCGTACCGTATCCCCTTCCTGGATCCCCAGGGCTTCCAGTTCATCCAAAATCCCATTATCCTTTAAGAACTTCTGAAAAAATGTAAATCCTCTTTCGGATTCCAGATTCGTATACCCAAGCATTTTTTCGATGCGGGGTCCTTCCACCACATAAGCATCCTCTTCTTCCTGGTAAGACACGGTATACGGCTCCTCTTTTGCCGACAGTTCCTCCGGAAAATATTCCCTTTCAAAAATAACGGGCTTATCGTCCATTTCTTCCAAAAGGTTATTCACTGCATAAAGAAGTTCCTTAACCCCCTTGCCGCTTACTGCGGAAACAGGAAACACCCGCATGCCTTTCGGTTCAAATTCTGCCCGGATCTTTCCGATCGGATCCTCCTCCCCATTCATTCCCATGCCGTCAATAATCATATCGGTCTTGTTGGCGGCGATGACCTGCGGCCTTTTTGCGATCCCTGGATTATAAGCCTCTAATTCCTTGTTGATCGCATAAATATCCGCCACCGGATCTCTTCCTTCCGTGGAAGCCGCATCCACAATATGGATCATTACCTTTGTTCTTTCAATGTGGCGGAGAAATTCGTGTCCGAGCCCCGCGCCCTCCGACGCGCCCTCAATCAGGCCCGGGATATCAGCCATCACAAAGCCCTTCGCATCCTCCAGTTCCACCACCCCAAGATTCGGACTCAGCGTGGTAAAATGATAATTGGCAATCTTAGGCCGGGCATTGCTGACATGGGATAATAACGTCGATTTTCCTACGTTTGGAAAGCCTACAAGCCCTACATCGGCAATTACCTTCAATTCCAGCAAAAGCTCCAGTTCCCGCGCTTCCTGTCCAGGCTGGGCATATTTGGGCGCCTGCATCGTGCTTGTGGCATAATGCTGGTTGCCATACCCTCCCCGGCCCCCCTTTAAAAGAGTAAACCTTCTGTTTTCCCCGGACATGTCCGTAATGACTTTTCCGCTTTCCCCTTCCTTGATCACGGTGCCATAAGGTATTTTTATAATAATATCCGCCCCGTTCTTGCCGCGGCAGTTTTTCTTATTGCCGTTCTCGCCGTTTCCTGCGGCATATTTGCGGATATGTCTGAAATCGGTCAGCGTATTCAATCCATGATCCACTTCAAAAATAACATCGCCGCCGTCGCCGCCGTCGCCGCCGTCCGGCCCGCCGTTCGGCACATATTTTTCCCGGCGGAAAGAGACATGTCCATCGCCGCCCTTTCCGCTTTTTACATATATTTTTGCTCTGTCTGCAAACATTTCATTACCTGCTTTTCTGTGTATACAAAGAGGCTTCAAACATATTCAGTTTGAAGCCCGGTTTGTTCGCATTATTTCTCTACAGGATATACGGAAGCCTGTTTCTTGTCTCTTCCTTTCCTTTCAAATCTAAGCACACCGTCTACCAGTGCAAACAAAGTGTCGTCTCCGCCTCTGCCCACATTGACGCCGGGATGGATCTTCGTTCCACGCTGCCTATACAGAATATTTCCTGCTTTTACGAATTGACCGTCAGCCCTTTTTGCCCCAAGTCTTTTGGATTCGGAATCCCTGCCGTTCTTTGTCGAACCAACGCCCTTTTTATGAGCGAAAAATTGAAGGTTCATATTTAACATAGCCTTACACCTCCTTGCATTTTACTGCCAGGTACTTTTTGCCGTATTGTTCCTCAATCTGCAATAGCCCCAGCATCATGGAATCCATAAGAAGCTTCCCTTTATCGGACAGTGTTTGTCTGAACCTGCAGCGTATGATTCCTGCCGATTCTTCCGTTTCAATCTCCATATCCTCCCCTGCCAGCTTTTCCATGGAATTAATGGCATTGATGACGAGGACGGACACAGAAGCGCATACGATATCTTTTCCTCTTACCGCAAAACCGGAATGTCCTTTACAGGTAAACCCTTTATATTCTCCATTTTCTGATTTTCTAATGATGATTTCTGTCATTTCCAAGCATTATTAAGCATTGATCTTATCAATTTTAACCTGAGTGTATGCTTGTCTGTGCCCATTTTTCTTATGATAGCCGGTTTTTCTCTTATACCTGTAAACGATCACCTTTTTACCTTTTCCCTGCTCCATAACGGTAGCGGATACGGTCGAATTGGCTACGTCGCCGGCAACCTTAAGCCCGTTGTCGCTGATTGCGATCACCTTGTCAAATGTCACAGTGTTCCCGGGTTCCACATCAAGCTTTTCTACCTTGATGACATCGCCTTCAGAAACCTTATACTGTTTTCCACCTGTGGCAATAATTGCGTACATATTGCACCTCCTATAATACAGGATTGATCCTGCTTTACTCGCTAGTTTCGGCGTTATTTCCGATGGAAAGGCGATTGTACCCGCCCTTTGTAGTTCCTCCATAGAATACACTTAAGCCTGACTATGCGGCATACTGGATAAGTGTAGCACTACCATCCCGGGGATGTCAAGCAGTTTTTCGAAAAACCTTCCGATCTTTTCGTTTGTATATTTTTATCAGCATCCATATCATTATTCCAATCAGGATCTGTGTGCCATTGCTTGCAGCCATATGATATATGTACTCTGGATGGAACCAACGGGTATAAAAATCCCCTATCCGCCCGTTAAACAACGTATGTATCAGCAAAATGCAAACGGAGGATTCCCCGGTCAACGCCAAAAACCATACGATATACGGACTCCAATGATCCCTTAAATACCGGGAGAGCATATAAAGCAGCAAAACAGCAGATAAAGCCCCTGCTATGATTATTCCATAAGGTGCATAATCCCTGCCGGCAATGGACATATTACCTTCATAAATGGCATACGCCCAGACCGGTGCCAGAAAAAAATAAAGGTACGGGTTATCGCTGCACCGTTCCGGTATATGATATTCTTTTAATTGAATGCCTGCCCAATAAAATAAAACGCAATATAGGGCGGCATCCGCGCTCCATGGCAGCCACCATCCGGCCTTCCCAAGATACATTCCTACAACAGAAAGTCCTATGGCTGCGAGCATCCGATATAACACAGCCTCCCATTTCCCGGTTTTGGCCTTCCTTTTTTTTGCTGCATAGCAAAGCGCCTGGTCTGTTCCATAATAAAACAGCCATACCAGCAAAAGCAACAAAATAAAATATACCGGTCCGACAGAGGGAACATCCTGCCAAAGATTTTTGGAAAAGCTCATGCCAAATAAATATTGCTTCATGTAATAAAGCACTCCATGTTCCGGATTTCCTGTCCATGATATGGCAAAATGCACGGCGCAGAATATACCATAGGGAATCAGAAAGGTTCTGAACAGACCTCTTAATGTATTTTTTAATCCCCTTCCTTTCCTGTAAAAATATCCTGAAAGCACAACAAATGCCGCCAAATGAAATGAATAAATGATTCTCCGCAGCCCCGGATTGATCGTCACATGGCCGGCCAGCATCGCAATCATCAAAATCCCCTTTTCTATATCCACCGCCACATCGCGGTTTTTGTTATACCCGACTCTACCCCCCCCCGATTGATATACGGAAGAAAGAACCTGGGATTCTCTCTGTCTGGCATATCCTTCCGTCCTGCGCAATATCTGAACGCCCTTGACAATCATGGTGATCATCACCAGCTTCAGACCGAATTTCGCCCCTGTATAAAAGCCTTCCGCAATCCCCATCTTTGCCAAAAGCCAATCCTGATAATAAAACATAGTATTCATTTCCAGCAAATGTACGCACAAGTAGAAAAGAGAATTTCGCCCTATGTAAACAACCACTGCCCTCACGAGCCTCATCCGCCCCATGACTGCCAGAATGCCGGCCCGAATATTTTCTTTTCCCGTCATTGCCGTTTCTGATATTTGAGCAAATTTCATAAGCAGCAGACTCATACTGATGGTGACAATCCAAGAAATGATCCAGTCCTGTAACGTACACGTCACAAAATAAATGCGCGTATACTCCCCGCAGATACCGAAAACGGCAATGGCGGACAGCAACAGGCAATGCCCTGCCTTCATCTTTTTTATGATTTCATATCTTCTGATATCCCTTCCTGCCAACAGGAGAAATGCACACATGATGCCAGGTTGTATGCTGAACGGGAGCCATATGAATTTTGATAAAAGATGGCTCTCTACGCTTGCCAGCAAAAGAACAGCATATTGTTTTTTTGGATCTTCCACCCGGTTTATGATCCATTGAACGAGTACGGAAGCAAAAAACATAGCCGGCAAAAACCAGATGGCCCCGATATACCGCCCCATCTGCGCCGGCCCAAACGTTTTAATGCTTCCTGACGCATAAAAGAAACTGGCAAGATCTCTGCCGGCAATTTCCGTAATGGTCAATATGCTGGCATCCTTATCGATCAAAACAGAATTTGCCACATCGAATAGCAGCACGAACAAACATGTATAAAAATAAGGCACCATCAACTTTCTAAATTGTGTTGCCAGAAATTCCCCGCCAAAGCCGGCCGGCTTCAAAGTATATCCGCCCAACAGGAAAAAAACCGTCAAATGAAAGCCAAATACCACGCGGTTCGCAGGATCACTGCCCAAATGCCCGAGAATCACGCAAAGCATTGCGATCCCTTTGGCAAAATCGATCCATTCGATGCGCCCTTTTGCATCCATATATTCTTCTTTCCTTTTCATATCCTTATCCCGATCTATATTCTGACCTTTTTATGTATATTTATATGCATCTGTCAATTACTTCTTTGGTACATCGAATAGTTTTTTCCCAATCATGTTCCTTTAAGGCTATTTCCCTGGCCTTGGCGCCCATTACACGCAATTCCCCGGGATGGTCTATGGCAAATTTCAGTCTATCCTTTAACGCTTCCACATCGTTTGAAGCAAAAGATAATCCGGCATCTCCGATTACTCCTGCATTTTCCGGTATATCGCTCACGATACATGGCAGACCATAACTCATAGCCTCCAATAGCCCAATCGACTGCCCTTCTATTGTGGAAGGCAATATATAAGCGTATGCATTGCTATAAAGTTCTTCCAGCAGGGTTCCTTCCACATATCCGGCAAATTGAATATTTTCATTATTGCGCGCCATTTTCCTGACTTCATTTTCATACAGGCTTGTATGAACCCCTTTGCCCGCAATAATCAGTTTTTTATCCGTATCCAATTTCTGAAATGCCCGAATCAGGCAATGTACATTTTTTTCTGGCACCAGACGAGAAAGAAATAAAAAATATTCCCCCTTTTTTATCCTATATTTTCCCGTTATGCTCTTCGCTGCCGCATAATGGGCTGCCTTAACCCCATTGTGAATCACATTGGCTTTACGTTTCCATGTTTTCAGAAAATAGCCGGCATCGGATTCATTCAAAACAATAATTCCGTCGGCATACTTCGCGATTGCCTTTTCCCCTTTCTTCAACACATAAGAAGCGAGTTTTCCGAACTTTTCCCTTTTCCAGTCGAGTCCATGTACGGTTGACAAGATTTTCTTTCCGAACAATTTTGGGAGGAATGCGGTAACCGCAGGTCCCAGCGCCTGATACCAAAAAATATCATATCCGCCGAAAATTGCTGCTATGGTAGCAAAAAAACTATAGCTCACAGCATCTAGATGCTTTGTATTTATAGAAGGAATATGCACAATGCGTACCCCTTTATATCTTTTCACGATTTCGTCGCAGTACCGTTTTCTTACGAATACCGTAATCTCAAAATCTGCTGCAAGACCCGTACATACATTATTGACATAAACCTCCAGCCCGCTTATTCTCGATGGCAGTCCTTTTGCCCCAATTACTGCGATTTTCATATATTACCTCATTTCTGCGCTGTTTTTTTGCATATTTTAAGTTTGTGTGCGCAGCGCAGACACAAGCATTCTCACGCTGCCGTTCCTCTATATTTTTACTTCACCAGCCATTTCATAAACCAACAGCGGTCCACATGCAGCACCGCTCCGATCCATTCCATGGCTGCCCTGTAAATTTCGAACTGCCGGAATAAAACTATATAGAGCAAATTGGGCACCAATGCACAAACTGCCAACATAACCGCTATGCCCAATCCTCCTTTGTACGGCACCATTCCGCATACATAATTTGTGATTGCTGCCACAAAGCCTGTTACCATGGCATACTTCATATGAGGAATAAAATATTCTTTTATAGAAATCCCTTTAAAATAATGTATAAAAATGATATGGGATCCCCACGCAAAATTGATTATGATCAGCGAAATCAATGTTGCCGCAATAATCCCGTTGATTCCCCATAGCTTGCCAAGCACAACGTTTAAAACAATATTGCTTATAATCTCTGCAGCTGTCCGGTAACGGTTCTCCCACCACAGCCCGCATGCATCCGAATAAATCCCCCGAACCGTTCCCATCTCCAATACATAAAAGTAAATGCAAAACAGGCAAACGCTCCATTTTGAAAGCTTCATACCGGCTCCATACGCCAAAGAAATAAACGGCTGATACAAACAAAATAAACATGTCGTAAACCAACCGCTGATCCACATATACAAAAAATTGATTTTTTTCATATCTCCAAAATTTTTTTCCACTGTTTCGGTCACTACGCTGTTACCAACCCCTCCTATAATAGAATGTCCGATCATGGAAAGCAGAGACACCACTGCGGCCAATATCATATAATAATTATTATATTTTGCATTCATTGCCAGCCCAAGAAAACCGGAAATACAAATGCTGTCCAGGGAATTTCTGGAAACCGAACAAATTTTGTCCAGCATCAACCCTTTTGCTTTCAGAAGAATATCCGTTCTTAATATTTTATCGATGTTTCCCTGTCCATGAACTTCAGGAAACAGCTTTTCCGTTGATATCTTAATCAATATATTATTGGCAACTGTTCCCGCCACCAGACATGCCGCATAATAATAGTAATTCTTTGTTGTTATAATAATGACGATCTGGAACAGATATGTCATCGTTTTGGTGAGCGTATAAATAATGCTTCTAACATCATTCCGCTGATAAGCGGTCAATAGCGTCTCCCTGTAAGCAAACAGCATATAGCTGGCCGATGTATTCACCAGGTAAATGAAAAACAGGATATAAATGTTTGCGGGATATGCGTCGCTGCCTTTTATAAAATATTTAATCCACGGCATCAAAAGCAGTCCGGCGGAAAGAATCAGTATTCCTATCATAAAATACACTTTTTTCAGGAATCTTACGATGGCGCAAACCGTATCGGAATCCCCATGGGCGATCGGTGAATACATCGCATATACAACAGCGCTGCTAAACCCGAGTTCGGAAAGATTCAATACCTGCAAAATAGAAGAAAAAAGGCTGTCAAGCCCTAAAGAATCGGCACTCAGCTTCCGAAAAAAAACCATACGCAGAACAAACGGAAAAACCAACAATATCATTTTATTGGTACAGCTCCACAAGATACTTTTTTTGGCATTTTCCGCCCTGTTTAACTTGATCATCTTCTCCATGAAAGAACATCCTTTTTCAAATATTCCGTGCCGTACTCATATACCACATTAAATATGCTACCGCCTTAGAGCCATGCAATGACAAAAAACATTGTAAGGCTTTATAAATCCTTTTTGTAAAAGGCTCCCCCGACAAATCAATATGGCAAAGCATCTCCTGGTATTCCGGCAGATTGGCTGCTCTCAAAAACTGGTCATATCTTTCTTTCCATCCCGACGGATTGCTCTCATGAAATAAATATGTCCTGCACAAAAGCGCCATATCAGAACGGATTCTATGATACAGCCCATCCCGGCATTCCGGCCACATCGCATCCACGATCTGCTTTTCCTGGCAAATCCTATAAGCAAATTCCGCCGGGCAGTCGGGACGATATCTTCTCGTTTTTGAATGCATATTAATCACATAGGCATACCAAGTCTTTCCCGATATGACTATGGAATGACAAAACCGCAGCAGGTTCAGATTCCATATGGTATCATCATTCCAGCAGGATTCCTCGGAGAATAACGCTTTCTCCAATATTGTTTTTCTACAAACCCTGGCCACAGGCCCGTCGCTTATATATCCGTCATCAAACAGAAAATCCCCCGATGGATATCCCAATATATGATTCACGAATCTGCGGATCCCTTCTTTAGAATTCACTATCCTGATGTCAGCGGCTTGTGTACCTCCGTCTTTTTGCAAGCCGGTGTAATCCCGAATGCCGATGTCGTTCCCTATATCTGTCTCATGAAATCTCCGTATCAGCCCCATGCTGATATCGGCTCCGTATTGATCCAGCCGTGTACATGCATCCTCCAGCATATACGGAAACACAAAATCATCGGAATCCACAAATGTGACATATTCGCCGGCAGCTTCCTTTATTCCGGTATTTCTGGCAATGGCAGAGCCTTCGTTCCTCTTATGTATGACCCGTACCCGACTGTCTTTTCGGGCAGCCTCATCCAACTCCGATGCACACTGCGGCCCGCTTCCGTCATCAACCAGAATCACTTCCAGCCGATCCATTGTCTGCCCCAATACGCTGTCAATACATCTTCGCAGCTTATCAACGGGCGTATTATAGACCGGAATAATTATACTGACCAATCCGTCCATTTTACCGCTCCTTTCCCCCCCTGCTGTCAGCAATCGCATGTTTCAGGTGAAAAAGCACGCGCTTCATAATATCCTTTGGTGCAATGGTAATCCTAAGATGCAATACGTCTCTATCCGTAAATAACCTGACCAGAATATTATTTTCCTCCATATATGCCTTTACCTTTTCCGCATCAGTATTCTCCAAACGGACAAACACAAAATTGGAAGCCGACTGGAAAGCATGTACTCCTTCTATCGCATTGAGTTCTGCTGTAAACCATTCCCGGATCTCATTTGTCAATTCTCTCATTTTTCGATAATACGCCGTATCTCTGACCGCCTCTATCGCAATCTTTCTGCTGATCCCGGAAGCCCTGAACAAAGGCAGGTCGAGTCCGATGGTTCTCCTTAACGGGTAACTGCATAAACCATATCCTATGCGGATATTTGCCAGGCCATAAAATTTGGAAAAGGTTCGCGTAATCACCACATTGCTGTATTTCGTGATCATTTCCCGTTCAAAACGATTGCTGTCATCTCCATATCCCCAATAAGCCTCATCCAGCATAATCACAGACTCCGGGTGGCTCTTTATGATTTTCTCAATCTCTTCATCGGCAATCGTACATCCTGTAGGCATTTGCGGCGATGTTATGACGATGACGCGCGGATGATACCTTTTTGCCTTATCCATGAGATCTTCGATACTGTATCGATAAGCATCCCCCTTTTCTTCCACACGGTAGGAAATGCATTTTGCAAATTTGGCATCTGCCACGCTTTTATAATAGCTCCACCCCGGTTCCGGAATGAATACCGTATCATTTTCCCGCAAGAGAATGCTGAAAATTGACTTAATGACCTCCGCAGACCCATTATGAATAAAAATATGGCTGGCCGAGATCTCCAATGAACTTGACAACACGTCCATCAGTTCATCATTTCTTCTTAAATCATATAAGTAAAGATCTTCCATTTCCATTGTCCTGAGCGCTTCCAAACAACGGGGGGATGGTTTAAACAGATTTTCGTTTAAATGAAGCCTTCCTCCTAATTGTTCTGTGGGCACGGAATGATAAGACTGTATGCCGGAATATTTGGTAAAAATCTCGATCACCGCATTATTCCTGTCTATATGTTCGTAATAAAACCGGTCGAATTCCGGATCGAACTGTCTGATTTCTTCTAAAGTATCAAACTCCATGACTGACCGGCCCGGTCTTTCTATTTTTACCATCTTAAGGCTGTCCAAATATCTGATTTGGAAATCATCCATCAGCAGATTTCTTGTATGCTCCTCCGCCCAGTCTCGATTCATCAGCGAAACAAATTTTTTTGAATAGTTTTCCGTAAAATATGCGTCTCCTATCGTAAACCAGCCCCCGGCCCCTCCTCTTTGAATTCCCGTAATATAGCCGTCAGGATCTGTCTCCGTTACAAAATATTCGTCGCAATATTTCTCCGAATATATGCAGGAATAATGGGAATCATAGTGATACAGTTGAAAAATATTTTCTTCATAATAATTATCCGAGCAAAGGATATAAGAATTTCTCATATACTTTTGCGCTGCATACAGAGAAGAAATATTATTATACTGGTGGAAATCAGGATTGTTTACTAAAATGACATGGTATTTATCTTTCAGATATTGAAATTTTTCCGCCATAAACCCGGTTATTACAACGATTTCCGTAATACCTGCCGCAATTAGCTGTTCAATTTCCCTCTCAATCATAATTTCTCCCTTGATTCGGAAAAGACCCTTGGGCATCACACCCGACAAGGGCATGCAGCGGGCGCTGTAACCCGCCGCCATTATAATTGCATTATCAGCCTTATAAGGCAGCAGACTTTCTTCTTCCTGTGCGGAAGCCGTACCTTCTTTCCATTTTTTTACCAAACGGTCAAAATCTGATTTTTTCATATGGATTCCCTCTGTTTCTGTCATGTTTTTGTTTATATAAAAAAGGATTATTTTGCAAAAAAGTAGCGGTAAAAAGATTCCGTTGCATTCCCTTTTTCAAAAGACCCAAGTTCTTTTTGATGTCTTTCCATATTTTCCTTATGTGCCTGTCCGTCAAAGCGGACAATCGCGTGAAACAACTCTTCATCGTCTTTGCATACCGGAAAGCCCCATGTATAAATATCCCTGTAAAAACCCCGATTATGATAATAAATTTCCACGTCCGGCGCATAGATAAAGCAAGGCTTAAAAGTAAATGAAAAATCCCACAAGGAAGAAGAATAATCGGTGATCAGAATATCGCAGGCGCACAGCAAATCCTGCATATCAGTATAATCCGTGACGTCCGTCACCGACTGTCCAGCATGAGCCTCCATAAATTTATGGGTTCTTTTCAAAAAAAGAGCCTCCTTGCCAAAACGAATAGCAACCGCCTTCTTCATCCGTTCCACATCCGGGCTTCCGACATCCCCCTCTTCCCTCCATGTAGGAGCATAAAGAATCCATATTTTTTGCATATCCAGGCAATATATTGCCGCTAATTTCCGGCGTATCCCGGCATGCTTTTCTGCCTCAAACAGAATATCATTCCTGGGCATTCCGATTTCAAGGATCTTTCCTTGATATAATAACGCCTTTCTTAAAGTTTCCCTGGAAAAAAAAGAACTGCTGGATACCATGTGGGTTGTTTCATGGATATGAAATAATAGACGCTTAAGGGCAAATTTTCCTCTCTTTTCCAGAATACCGTCTGTTTTATAGCATCCGCCTCCATGCCACGTATCGATATGATACTGCCCCTTCCTGGAGGGAAACCATCCGAAGCATCCTGCCGCATTATCAATGCAATATTTCGCTGTTGCCTCCAGAAACAGACGTTTCATCGAATAGTAACCTACCGTCTTTATTCCGCAGTCTTTCAGGAAAGCAAAATCATCCTTATTTTTAAAAGCCCAGATAATTTCATACTTTCCTTTTCCCCATTCTCTGATATATTCGGAAATCACCTTGGGACTCCCCGCATATTGCGTACCCAGGTAGCAGCTGATGATGACCCTGTCCGCTTTTACCGGTACTATATAAAAAAAACGTACGATTGTTCTTATGAAAAAAATCCCTATGTACTTTATAAAATCCTTCATCCCACATTTTCTCTCTTGCACAATATTTATAAACCCTTACTGCCTCTGTATTTTCAGGCATAATTTCTTATCCTTTATCCTGGATAGCCTTTCGTACATCATACCGGCAAACGCCAGAAGAAAAATATTATGGCTCATCATAAACACAGCATTTTCCATAATCCCATATAAAGCATATACAAACAAAATGCTGACGGTGAAATATCTCTTTTTCTTTCTGCAATCATTCATTAGCACCAAATAAGCAACAGAAAAAATAAGATAAGATACTATGCCATATTTTATAAAAAGCGACATATAGGCATTGTCCAGATATAACCGCCCCGCCCCATCCATCATCCCCATTTTTTGTCTTTCTTCCTCCATCAAAAATACTTTCTGCCCCCATAGAGGAATGCCATATACTTGAAGAACTTCAAAACTATGGGAAAAACGGTAGGACATCCACACATCGATCTGCCGTAAAACATCATGGCTCTTTACATCTATCACAGACAACAGAACGCTTAGAATATTGAATAATGCTGCCGCAGCTGTCAGTCCCTTCCCGCAAAAAGAAAGCATGCCTTCCTTATATTTTTCCAGCAAGCGGCCGATGGCCAGCAACAACGCCAGAACCACTATACACATGCAGGAAGACTGTGAATTAGGCACAACATATACGAATGCTGCGGCCGCGGCCGCGATGCCATAATCCACCGCCCTCATTTTGTGGCGGTGCAGATAACAATGACAGGCAATCAACTGGAACATCCTGACACCAAGCTGGTTCGGATGGGAAAAACCCAGGGAATGCCTGATCGCGCCGCCCCTTACCATCGTATAGTCTTCCAGAATATTGCAGGAATATAAAACAAAAACAAGAAAAATGGTAAAGAGCAAAGCTCTATACACCGTTTTTATGATTTTTTCAAAACTGGTATCTTTTGCCGCTACAACGAACATCCATCCCGACAACAGAGAAAAGCTTCTTGATACGGCCGCAGTAATAAGAAAAGGAATGGATACTACCGCAATGATAACGAACTCCTTTTGACCATAACTTTGAAAAAAAACCATCTGGATAACCAGAAGAACCAGCACGAGATAATTGATCATGCTGCTTACGGTATCGACCGGAATCCCTCCAATTGTTTCAAACGTAGTACTGCATATAATCTTTGCCATATACCAGAATATAAAAATATATATAAAATAATTTCTTTTCATCCGTTTCAATTCCATAGCTCCTTAAGGCCCCTTCTACATTGCCTCATATGCGCTTTCAATATGCCCCGTCTCCCCTTAGCACCACGGGTATTGTCTTCAAGATAATAACCAGATCCGTTCCAATCCCCATATCCTTTATATATTTCAAATCCAGCTCTACCCATTCCTCCCATTGGATATCCGCCCTGCCGCCAATCTGCCAGTAACAGGTAAGTCCCGGCCTTACAATTAAACGCTGTTTCTGATAAACGTTACATTCTTCCATCTGAAAAGTCAGGATTGGCCTTGGCCCCACAATACTCATATCCCCCTTCAGGATATTGATCAGCTGTGGCAGCTCATCGATGCTATACTTTCTTATTATCTTCCCCACCTTTGTAATACGTGGATCATCTTTAATTTTAAAGGCATGGCCGGACTGTTCATTTTTTTCCTGGAGCTGTGCAAACAGTTGATCCGCATTTTTAAACATGCTCCTGAACTTGTACATCCGAAAGGGTTTCATGCCCTTTCCGGCCCTGGGCTGTATGAAAAAAACCGGCCCTCCGTCTTCCAGTAGAATAGCTATGGCAGTAAGCAGAAAAACCGGAGATAATATAAGCAGGGCGAAGGACGATGCCGTAATATCAAACAGCCTCTTCAGCACCTTAAAAGCCATTGTTTTCTCATCATATATTTCCTGATAGCCCATCTCCCTGCTCGCGTTAAATATCTTCTCCACGTCTCTTGTCAATGAATCCATTTTCTTTTCTCCTCTGCCTGTTGATAAAGGTACAGCCGCCCATAGCACGGCTGTACCAAGCCCCACACTCGGTTTTTACAACTCTTAACGCTTCAACTGTTTTCTGTTTTTAGGGGAGCTGTACAAATGCCACTGCACCTGCGCTTGTCAGGTTCAGTACCACATGGTCTTCCCTTACTTCCACTACTTCCACATCAACCCATACACCGTTTACCAGCTGCTTTACGACTACTTTCGCGCCGTTTGCAAGACCTTTCAGGTAAAAGTTGATCGTAGCTGTATGGTAGTTCACCCCGGGGAAGCTGACTTTTACTACATTCAGCAAAGTTCCCCCAAGCGCTCCGGCCTGGGCTTTCGCGCCCTCCGCCGTTGCCTTGTCTGCTTTCGCCAAGGATGCGGTCATATTCGTGACAACGCCATTGATCATGATCTTGCCGCCCTGTCCTACCGGCATTGCGTTTTCTACGCCCGGCGCAGACACTACAGCATTATTGTAGTACTCACCTGCAGATAAGCCACGTGCAGCTGCCAGCTGGCCGTCTGCCGCATTCGCAAATCCCTCCGCTGTATACGCATTGGAAGCCACTACAGCCGCCGCTGACGGGCTGGGGGCAGCAGACACTGTCATAGAAGCAAACAACGTTGCTGCTGATAATAATGCAATCCATTTTTTCATAGGTTCCGTACCTCCTTTCCCAATCCTAAGTGTGGTCTATATTAACATCTAAGATGCTAATACCAAAGATTACTCATCAATCCAGGATGACCCGGTCGATCCTCCCTGCCGCATCTCCTGTCAGGACGCCGATTACAACAAATTGTTTTTCCTCCGTTTCCCGGATGCTGCCGTTCAAAGTAACAAGGAAATGATAGGGGGTCAGGTCATCCCAGCCCTCCCGCAGCTGTTTTCCCATTTCCCGGGAAGCATACACCTGCTCCAGATATGCCTGGCAGCCGGCATAAGTGGTATAGTCAAACCGCCGCAGAATATCGCTGCATTCATCGTTATAGACGGCAAAAATCTCATAAGTTAATACGTTATCCGGCAGATAAATATAAAATTTTTCATGCTCTGCAAAAAAATCCGGGTCTTCCAGACGATGCAGATCCATAAAGGGATTTCCGTCCTCCCTGTCCCTGCCATGTATCACCGTATTGAAATCACACATATCCATCATATTAGGCATTTCCGTATAAACTGCGCCCATAGATCCTTCTTTGCCGTCGGGCGTATGGGTTTTATAAAAATCATCGGAAACAGGGCTTTGCAGGACAGGGCAGTCCACCTCTGTTCCAGGAACGTAGATCCATGCAAAAATATCAGGATTTTCTTTCTGCAGGGCAGCAAAATCAATTTTTCCATCCTTTGCCGTTTCATAAGCAAGCCCTGTCGTCTGCTCCGCCTGACTCTTCATCTGCTCCTTTTCCGTTTCCTTTTGATCTCCCCCATTTTCTTTCCGTCCGCATCCGGCCGCCCCCAGGACTGCCGTCAGGCAGACCAGGATAAGCACCGCCCGCCTTTGCCATATATGGTTTCCCAGCCTCTTCTTCATCCGTACCCATGTCCTTCCTGCTGTTTCCGGTCATTGCAGTTCCACCGGTTCATAAAAAATTTCCAGTATCATTTCATAAAGCGCATCCTCATCCAGATAAAATTCTTCAAATTCTTCCCCCATCACCGTTTCCCCTTCCAGCATATAAAAACTTCCTTCTCCGCCAAACTGGTAGTCCAGCGCCGCAGGAGCCAAATATGCCACCTCATCCAGCGTAATATCCGTGACCATCATGGGAACAACTGCCCGGTAAAGATCCAATACCACGCCGATATCTTTTTTTGACGCATTCTTTGCTGCAGCCACAAACGCATTCAAATATTGCTTCTGCCTTTCCAGCCTCATATCCGCGGAGCCAAAAATATTTGCATCCCTGTATTTGACATACCAGAATGCCGTTTCCCCCATAAGATGTACCTCCGCATCCTTTACCAGCGATTTGTCTTTCTCCGTCAAATCCTCTATGACTTTTACATCCACGCCGCCCACCGCATCGTTGATTGTCGGAATAGCACTCATATAAATGGCCGCATAGCCATGAACCGGTAGCCCATAAAACAGCCTGGATACCGCTTTTTTCTGATATTCGCAGCTTTCTTCCAGTCCGTTGCCAAAACCATGCTGCACCGTAATCTGCGCCTTGCTGGTCATTAAATAATTGCCTTTTTCATCATAGATATCCACATCCGCCATCGTATTGCGGTTGATGCCGATGATTTGAACCGTCTTTTTTTTCGGATTCATCACTGCAAGGAACAAAGCATCTGCATTTCCGCCATCCGTTCCCTCCGTTACTCTTCCCCCCCCGCTGTCCTTATCGATTCCCATAAACAGGAAGGTTAAAATATCTTCATTGTAAGCATAAAGATTTCCCTGGTACTTTACCCAGCCCTCCTGCCACTGCTGTTCCTCTTCCTGTGTCAATTCCTCTCCCGCTTTCACCGGCATCATTCCCGGACGGGCGGTTTCCGAATTCCCTCTTAAGCTTCTTTTGCCTGCCGCCCGGATCATTCCAAAAGCAATGCCCATGATGGCGGCATATAAGACAATGCCCAGCAGTACAGCCGCTACGATTCTCTTTTTCTTTTTTCCCTTTTTCCTAATCACCTGTTATGGCTCCGTTGTGTATGTATATTTTTTTCGCAAAATACCCAAATTAATGAAAAACTCCTTTTCCCTCCGCTCTTTTCCCGCATTTTGGGGATTGGAAACAGCATACATGGTTATCCGACGATCATTTTGACGGCTTATCCATTCCTGTCTCCCTGATGCAGATAAGATCCAAACCGGTTCATCAGCATTTTCTTTTGCTGCACTGAGGAATGCACATAAAGCTCCATTGTCAGCCTGATATCGCTGTGGCCGAGTATTTCGCTCACGCTTTTTACATCAAACCCCTTCTCGATGCACCTGGAAGCGAAAACATGGCGGAGCATATGGAAGTTAAAATGTTCCAGGCCGCATTCTTCCAAAATTTTCCGGAACTGGTATTGGACGGTGCGGGGATCCGCCCATAAATTCCTGCTCCCTCTGATAATATGTCTGGAATCTTCCTGCCGGTGCTTTTCCAACAGAGGAAGGAGCATCGGGGAAATAGGAACCACGCGGACAGAGTCCGATGTTTTAGGCGTCTGGATCACCGTATGCGTCTTATTTTTCCCACCGCCGTCCCCGCGGACTCTCTGGACATTGTTTCGGATATAAATAACGCCCTCTTTCAGATCAATATCCTTCCAGGTCAAGGCGCACAGTTCTCCGATGCGGATGCCCGTATAAAGAGCGACCAGTATTCCGAAATCTGCATTTCTCCCGCTGTTTGCAATCAAATATTCTTCTAATTTGGACATCGCCTGTCCCCCCGGCAGGATCACCTGGCATTTTTTACTTTTTATTACCGGATTTGCAGGAACCGGTATGCCGTATCCATGCTTCTTTTTCATATGAAGCAATATCCTTATAACGATAGAACAAATATAAGATAAATAATTCGCAGATAATCCGTTGTCCTGTTCTTTCAGCAACAGGGACGCAAAACTTTCCATCGTCTGCTGGTCGATGTTGTTGATTCTTGCATCCCCCAGCCAGGGGATCACATGTTTGTCCAGTATATAGCGGTATTCCCTGCAGGTAGTCGGCTTCCAGCAGACTTTTTTTTCGTCGATCCAGACAGACGCCGCTTCCTCCAGTTTTGGCAGTCCCTTTCCTGTCTTCCAGGAGCAGCTCCTTGCTGTTTTCATCTTTTCCTTTGCCTCTTTATAGGTTTTCCCATAAATCGATAAATAGCTTCTTTTTCCGGGAATCGATGTCTCTTTCCAGATCCTCCCCTCCCATCTTCCATCCTTTCTCTTATAAATATTTTCTCCTCTTCTCGGCATACTGTTTTCTCCTTTCCTGGCTCTTCAGCTATCCGCCGACGACGGCGCTTTTGACGGCCTAAAAAAAATTTTTGCAGTTTTTACAACCGATAGTATATAAAATATGTGTGATCATACGTCCAAAAACAACATATTTTTGTTTTTTTACATCAAATGTCTGCGGCAAACAGAACATATTTACAGGCAAACAGAACATATTTACAAAAATGCTATTGATTTTTAAAATGAATTGTGATACTCTAGATAAGAAATTTAAGCGAACGAATAAATACCCTTTCATTAATTTGGGTATTGTACGAAATTTCATTTAAGAATCATATTTCAGATGAGATTTTTATAAAAAAATATGACGCATGCAATAAACCAAGTATGAAACGAGGTTGTTTTGCATACGTCATATTTTATTTGCATGGACAATGAACCAAAGCCGTGCTTATATGGACATTGAGCTTACGCTGGAAAGAAGTTTTTGGAAAAAAAGTAAGCGATGATCTGTGCCCTGGAACTGAATTCGGCCGTTTTCAGCAGTTCTTTCACTTCTTCCCTGCTGTAAAACCCGGCTTCTATCCATTCGTTATCCGATGTATGGTCTTCGAATTCGCCTTCCGCTTCCACAAAAACCACATTCGTCTTTGTATCGGAAATCGCTACGGCCGCGTAGGACGCCGGCAGAATATCAATAATCCTTTTTATGCCCAGGCCCGTTTCCTCATACAATTCCCTGGATATACATTCCTCCAAAGTCTCATTTTCCTCCAGCATTCCCGCACAGAGATTATAAACCGTTTTATTTACTCCCATGCGGAATTCTTTCAGCAGCAAAAGCTTTCCTTCCTTTACCGCCGCAATGGACATGCCGCTCGTTTTCTTTCCGATGTCTTCTATCCCGGAAAGCTCTCTCCGGCTGACGATTTCATATTTTTTTTCTTTTCCCGCCTTATTCTGATAAACCAGTTCATAATTTTTCAGATAACGGCCGTCTTTTACCTTTTCCATTTTTATCAGCTTCATATTTTTTCTCCTTTGGGTTGCGGCACAGTTTTTGACTCGTTAAAGAAAACCGCTTCCATGAGCTGTTCCCGCAACGGCTTGCTCGTTTTCATCCTTGTAATTTCCACCAGCCCCAGCGCGGTGATATCCATCAATTCCGTCCTTACCGCATCCTGTTTCAACAAATTGCCGAAATGGGACATCAGTTTTTTATTATGCTCCTCCGGTTTCATATTAATAAAATCCACGATAATGATACCGGATATATTCCGCAGGGCAAGTTGAAGCGCAATTTCCTCCGTCGCCTCCATATTGATCCTAAGCCATGTCTGTTCCATATCTTTTCCGCTTGCCAGCTTTCCCGTATTGACATCGATCACAGTCAATGCCTCTGTGGGCTCAATGACAAGATAACCGCCGGACTTCAGCCATACCTTTTTGCCAAGCGCTTCCTGAAGCCGGGTCTCCACACTGTAAAGCTTGTGCAGAGGCAGCCTTTCATCCTGGTAAAGCCTCGCCTCCGGCATATGGAAAGAAGGATTCGCCTCCCGGTATGCCATAATTTTTTCGTAGATGCCGGGATCATCCGTCACGATTTCCCCGCACTGCCCCTCATATTCGTCCCGGATAGCGGTAAGATATGCGGGTTCTGCCTCGTGAAGAACGGAATAGCAGGTCCGATGGCATGCCATATCCATTATTTCCTGTAATTTCGCGGAAAATCGGCGGATTTCATCCGCCAGCGGAGAAATATCTTCCCCAAGGCTTTTCGCATTTGTACGGATCACAATACCGTTTTTTTTCTCATATTCCTCTAAAACGCCTTCTTTTTCCAACGCCTCCCTAATTCTCCGCCTTGCCTTTTCCGACAGTTTTGATGAATATGCCACGCCGGGCCTGTCCATGGATACCGCGCAGTATCTTCCATCCAGCGACAGCGAACAGGTAACGGCGGGAGATTTCGTCTTGGCCGCTTCCTTATATACCTGAACCAGTATTTCATCTTCCGCCAGAACCCTCCCGTCATAAGCCCGGTTCATGAGCAAAGGTTTCCTGACCCGTTCCAGACTGAGAAAGCAAGGATACCCCGGCTCTATCTCTACGAAAGCCGCATGAATATTTTTTAAAATGCTTTTTACTTTGGCTACATAAATATTCCCAAGAATATTGCCGTTCTCTTTCTCCGCCCTTGCACGGACCAAACGGTTCCCATGAAAAAGCAATGATAATATTTTTCCACGATATTTTATAATCAGATATTTATTTTCCATAATTTAAAACCCGGCCCCCACGGCATCCAGCGGAACCAATTTCCGGTTACCGTCCTCGCCGGTATCGGTAAAAGTATCTTCCCTCCTGATTTCGAGTGCAAATTCCGAAAGTTCCTTTCCATCCTCCCTCAAAAAAGCATCCATCACCAATCCCGGCTTAATATTGCCGGAACTGCTGGCGTTTACCAGCATATGGACCACGGCATCCTTTCCCTTCCCTGTCACCGACAACTGATAAATATAAGGTTTGATATCTATTTCCACTTCGCTTTTCTTCGTTTTTTTCTTCACGGTAAGAACGGGTCTGTCGTAAAATGCCAGCAGCCTGTCCTCCCATCCCTTATCCGGCGCATACCCCTGCCGGAATCTGACGGAATATTCCGCCGCAGCCACGCTTGCCATCGCATTTCTTGTCCCTTCCTCCAACGCCGTAACGCTTAAAATCTCCATTCCCTCCACCATTACCGCTTCCAGTCTCCGCTTCATATCCTCCGCTCCGGCATGGGATCGTACTTCAATATCCAGATATTCCCCATTGCTGGTAAGTCCTACTCCGAGAGGTGCCGCAAACGACATGATCTGATGGGGGCTGAATCCTTCCGAATAAGCCACATCGATTCCCGCTCTTCGGATTGCCTTCTGAAAAAACCTCATGACGTCCAGATGCCCGATAAAGCGCATCGCCCCCGATTTTGCAAATTTTATTCTCACTTTCATTCTGCTCTTTTATCCTTTCCATTACTCCCCTTGCGGTTCTCAAAGCAAACGCCTCCTCCGAATTGGTTTGCACCGCATCCCTGGCAATACGCGCGGCAATTTGGCGAAACGTTTTCCGCCAGTGCCTTTTCCCATTCTCTTTTTAAAAAATCTTTCTTCACGCCGCAATCCAAAAAATCCCAGGGAAACGTTTCTTCCGCATAGCGCTCTCTTATCGTATAAAAGTCAGGATCGACGCCGCATTCTTCAAAAGCCTCCATCCACGCATCGTTATGGAAGTACTCGCTCCATGCATCATAAATGCACCCTTTCCGATAGGCTCTTTCAATCACATCGGCAATCCGCCTGTCCCCCCTGGCAAGCACGCCTTCTAAAACGCTGATATCCGCCTCATGCCAGTTATACTTTATGCTCTTTTGATTCAGCTGCTCTTTGATGGCGCTTCTGGTCAGATAAGCTTTTTCCAGGAACTCCTCTTTCGTACACATAGGCGCCCACTGAAACGGCGTAAATGGCTTTGGGATAAAAAAGGATGTGCTGGCAACGATTTGCACCTTTCCGTTTACACGCTTGTCCTTTGGCACCGTTTCATAAAAAACGGCAGCGATTTTGTTAGACAGCGCCCCGATCTCCCGGATATCCTCTTCCGTTTCCGTAGGAAGCCCCAGCATAAAATAGAGCTTTACCCTTGTCCATCCGCCTTCGAACGCAAGGCCGGCTCCCTTTAGGATATCCTCCTCGGTCAGCCCCTTATTGATCACATTTCTGAGCCTTTGGCTGCCTGCCTCCGGCGCAAAGGTCAGGCTGCTCTTTTTAATATCCTGCACTTTGCTCATAACATCCAGCGAAAAAGCATCAATTCTCAAGGAAGGAAGAGAAATGTTTATTTTCCGTTCCCCGCATTCTTCTATCAGAAAATCAATCAGCTCCGGCAGCCCGGAATAATCGCTGGAACTCAAAGAACTCAAAGAAATTTCTTCATGTCCCGTATTTTTCAACATTTCTACCGCATATTCTTTCAGCATGTCCACATCCCGCTCCCGTACCGGACGGTAAATCTGGCCCGCCTGGCAGAAACGGCAGCCTCGGATGCATCCACGCTGTATTTCCAGCACTACCCGGTCCTGCGTCACTTTAATAAAGGGAACTACCGGCTTTTTCGGATAATAAGTATCGGAAAGATTCATTTCCACTTCTTTCCGAATGTTCTTCGGAATCCCTTCCTCCGTCGGTTCCATCCCCTTGATCGTTCCATCTTCTTTATATTCCACCCGATAGAACATCGGAACATACATCCCCGGCAGTTCCGCCGCCTTCCTCAAAAATTCCCTTCGGGATTCTCCCTTTCGCCGGCATTCTTTATATAGATCCAGCAATTCCCGGTAACGCGTCTCTCCCTCACCGATATAAAAAAGGTCAAAAAATTCGGCAATCGGCTCGGGATTATACACGCAGGGGCCTCCTCCGATCACGATCGGAACGTCCCATCCCTTGCCCTGCCCTTCTCTCTCCCTTGCCCGCAACGGAATATGGGACAGGTCAAGAATCTGCAATATATTTGTATAGCACATCTCATATTGAATCGTGATTGCCAGAAAATCCATGTTTTTTACCGGTTCCTGGGATTCCAGCCCAAAAAGAGGGATATTTTCCTCCCTCATGATTTTATCCAAATCCACCCAAGGCGAATAGACCCGTTCGCACCAGACATCCTCAAACCGGTTAAACATATCGTACAATATCTGAATGCCCAGATGGGACATGCCGATTTCATATACATCGGGAAAACACATGGCTATACGTACATCCACCAGCTTCCTGTCCTTGACCACCGCGTTTACTTCATTGCCAATATAGCGCGCCGGTTTCTCCACCCGCAGCAATATTTCATCCTTTAATGCCAGTTTATTCATAATTCTCCTTTATTTATCCATATTTTCCCCATAAAGGGACTTACCGGATCTTCCTCTAATCCATAAATAGAGTATAAGGGAAATTATCCTCAAAATCAAATACTACTTCTTCAAAATCCGCATCAAAGTCCTTATTGATCTCCTCCCGTACATATTCCGTAGAAACTCCTGCTATCTTTCCTTCACCGGCATCCGCCGCAAGAAATGCACAGAAAAGGACAACGGATAATACCATTCTCAACTTAAAAGAAGAAAAGGAATTGCCGTTTGCAGGAACTCCCGCTTCCGTCGCATACAATTCGCCCTCCCCTCCCTCATAGTATTCTTTCCGGTAAACCGGCAGTTCGTCCCCCGCCTTATGTTCTATGCCATATAATATTCTCTCCCTGTGCCTCATTCTCATCCGGTTATCCTGGCTTTCTTCCCGTATGGAACGTATCAACTGTAATTTCTGATTCGTCGAAACTTTCCCCATCCATTATCCTCCCTTAATCTATCATAACTTCTCGGAATCTTCAGCCTTGATTTTATAAGGCTTTCAGACCCCTATCTCAAAAAAATCACCCACTTTTTTTGCAAAAACACTTGACAAATCGCTCAAAATTTGCGGCGAAGCCGATTGATTATATTTTATTTCAATCGACTGGAGGCGATTTCTTTGTTACCTTGTAATCCTGGCGGCCATGCCGCCTATCAGGATACTTTCGTATCCGATTTCCTGAAATTTTATCCGGATCCTTTCGTACTTCCTAAAAACACCTGGCATTATATCGTGCAGTTCTGGTATCTTGATCTTTCCCAGACGGATTCCATTATGCAGGAGTGTTACTCTGTTTTTGGTCCTGAACCCAGGCTCCCTTCCTGTATGCTGCGCTCTTATCTCCTTGCTTTAAAACTGAAAGTGACTTCTATCACACTCTGGTGCCGTATGCTCAGGGAAACTCCCCTTTATGCCATCCTCAGCGGTTTCCCTTTCGGGGATACTCCCGGTGTCGGGACTTTTTATGATTTCTTTTCCCGCATCTGGCAGGATGACTCCGGCAATCTTTCCCCGAAAGACCGTTTCCCTAAAATGAAACCACCTAAGGGGAAAAAGAAAGGCGATAAAACTCCCTGCGATTCTTCCAGCACTGCGTCCAAACTCCTCCCTCTGCTGGAGCATTGGAAGTTTAAACCAGAGAACCCTTTTTTTCTCATCTTTCGCCTTTATCATCAGCAGTTCCTGTCTGTTTCCTGCTCGAAAGGGCTCATAGACACGGAACATCTGGCTCTTGCCGGTGACGGTACCCCTGTCCGGACTGCTGCGCAGCAGCGAAAAAAACGGATCTGCGATTGTAAGAAAAAAGGCTGTTCTTCCTGCAATTGCAAACGCCTTTATTCTCAGCCGGACTGCAACTGGGGATGGGACTCCCATCGGGAATGCTATTTCTTCGGTTACCACCTCTACATGTATGTGGCTTCCGATTCCTACAGCGATCTCCCTGTATTCCCACTTTTGGAGAGGGCTTCCCGACATGATATGCTTTCTTTTCTGCATTCCTTTTTCACTATGAAAGCATATCTTCCGGAATTTCACATTGAAAAACTCCTTCTGGATTCTGCCCACGACGCTTATGCTGTCTATGAATACTGCAGACGGGAAAACATCACGCCCTTTATCGACCTCAATCCCGGACATACCGGACATTTTACCTATAAGGACGATTTTACCATTGATGAAGACGGCGTTCCAATCTGTAAGCTGGGCTTACGTATGCATAAAGATGGATATGAGGCTGCCAAGCACCGGGCAAAATACCGATGTCCTAAAGCGAACCGAAAACATGGCTGCTTCTGTGAACAACCCTGTTCACCGGCAAAATACGGCAGAACCGTACATATCTTTACCGATGACAATCCAAGGTTATTTAACATACCGCCAAGGGACTCTAAAG
>OFGQ01000087.1_pt1 | contig 80156 bp, 64 predicted proteins | sample 1521791 | NCBI WGS metagenome assembly OFGQ01 (sample SAMEA3504116, study PRJEB24116) | mouse gut metagenome | biome: mouse gut; feature: mouse-associated habitat; material: faeces | place: Denmark | collected 2011 | reverse complement strand
GAATAGAATCACAGAATTTTATTATTTCTGTGTCTACTCTAAGGGGATCATATCACAATTTTTAAAGTCCATTTACGACCGTTTTTTGGAGACTTATGTCACAGCCTCTTTTATTTTTAAATCAATTATACTCGACTGAAAAATTGCTATCGTGTGGATCGTCAAAAGCCTCATCTTCTAATCCGATCTCAACGAAATGGTGTGTTCCTGTATGCGTATACGAATAATGTGCACACCAAAGTAGTAATAGGAGTGCAAGTAACGCGATCAAATAGCCCAGATATAGGGCGCAATGTTTCATAATTAAAAGATCCCCTTTATCTTACCTAATGCTATTGTAAAATAGCACAACGTAGAGAATTATCGCATATTGAACGGGTGCAGTCTACAAAGATTATAAAATAAAAAAATATTGTTCTAGTCTTTAATTTAGAAAAGGGATTCATTTGAGACGACATAGTAAAGTTAGGTACGCTAGGTCAAGCATTCGAGGGATTTAATAAAAGATTAAATATGTGATAAACTGCGATAAGAATGTTATGATAGATGAAGTGTTTTATCTGAAGGGATGTGATGATTTGGTAGCTAGAGCCAAGGATGTATTGGAACGACCATTTTCCATAAACTATGTAAATCTGATCGTTCAAGGAGCGATCGTGGGCCTGATCACGGGTGGGATCGTCAGTTGTTTTCGGTGGCTCATCGATCATTCATTGAAATTATTATTTTGGTGGTATCCATATCTTGAGAAACATTTGAGCTATGTGTTTGCTTATGCGCTATTTTTAGTAGCGATCAGCTGGTTATTAAGCAAGATTCTCAAATATGATCTGACTAACTTAGTCGGTTCAGGGGTCCCCCAAGTCGAAGCGATCTCACTGGGGCAAAATAGTTATGCCCCATGGCAGATCTTGTGGCGTAAATTTGTTGGTGGCTTGTTAGCCATATGTCCTGGGTTATTTCTGGGACGTGAAGGTCCATGTATCCAAATGGGAGCCTGTGTAGGGCAAGGCTTGGCCAATGATGTTTTTAAAACCTCTAAAAAAGATCAGCAGACATTACTCTTGGCCGGTGTAGCAGCAGGCTTGGCAGCTGCATTTAGTGCACCATTAGCTGGGGTATTATTCATGGTCGAGGAGATCACAATGACTTTTAAACCACGGATCTGGTTGACGGCTTTAGCAGCAGCTTTGAGTGCTGATCTGATGACTTTGGTTTTATTAGGCCAAAAGCCTAGTTTAGCAATGTATATCACACCATTTGTAAGTGCGCCTAATTATGTATTTTTGCTTATTTTGGGCATTGTTATCGGTGTCTTAGCATATGGATATCAATATATTTTGTTAGAGCAACGTTATCTGTATAGCAAGCTAAAATGGTTACCTCAACGTTATCATAGCTTGATCCCATTGTTATTGACTATACCTTTGGGGTTGTGGAATGCTAAGATCTTAGGTGGGAGTCATGATTTTATCAATTATGTGACGGATATGAGTTTAATGACGACTGAGCCACGTGCAATTTTGAAGTTACTCTTGCTGTTTTTTATTGTTCGGTTTATTTTTTCCATGATATCCTATGGAGCTTCGGTTCCAGGGGGCATCTTTATGCCGATCTTGACTTTAGGTGCTGTGATCGGATGCTTTTCAGGCTTGTTGGGGGTAAATGCTGGGTGGATCGAGCACAGCCAGGTCTTGGGATTGATCTTGGTCTCAATGGCAGCTTATTTTGGAGCGATCGAAAAAGCCCCATTTACGGCGATCGTCTTATTGACTGAAATGGCAGGCTCATTAGCATCAGTCTTCCCATTAGTCTTTGTAACATTTATTGCCTATACGGTCGATACACTTTTAGGGGGGCGTCCTATCTATACTGCTTTGCGTGAAGAAATGAAATTTAAATAAAAATGACTTGATGGAATACATCAAGTCATTTTTTATTATTGATCACGTTTGATACAAAAACTGATGATCACGGCAATGACCGCGCTGATCACTAGGCCTAAGAAAGCGGCTGAATATGAACCAGTTAGTTGAACGATCCAACCGATCAGTAATGGTCCGACAAAGCCTCCGAGTTGTCCGCCAAAATTGATGATCCCGATCGCAGAACCGTAGCTATCATCATGGAGAACTTGTGAAGCAAAATCAAAGATCCCAGTGAAAGCTAATGATTTTGCAAAATAAGTCAGGATCTGAAATGAAACGATCCAAAATAGACTTTGAGATCTGAATAAGCCAAACATGAATAATAGGGTCAAGACACAGGCGGTGATCAGCATCAAGACTTCTTTTTTCTTGAAGAGATGGACCATGAGATAGCCACTGATCGCAGCAGCTATCCCACCAGCGATCGTTGGGAGCGGCACAAGCCAAGCTAATTTTTTAAGTTCCAAATGCTGTGAAGTCAAAAAATAGATCGGCATCCAAGTTTCTAAGCCTTTCGTGATCACATTCAACGCTAGCCCTAAGACCACAAATAACCAGACACGTGCATCGAGTTCACGCCAATTTATCTTATGGGTAGTAGCCTTTTTAGCAACAGTAGCTACTTTGCGGTCACTCAAAGCATATAAGCCGACTAAGATGATCCCAAAAGCTCCTAGATAATAAAAGGCACTACGCCAACCGCTAGCAGCGATGACTTGAACGATGATGAAGGGGGCGATCGCAGCTCCTGCATAATTTGAAGACATCAATAGGGCAGTTAATTGGGCGCGCTTTTTCTTGGGCTGATTTTGGGCTACTTGCTTTAAAGCCGCAGCGGGATAGGGACCTTCCGCGACCCCAAATAAAAAGCGAATGATGACCAAAGCGCTAAAAGACCAAGCTAGTCCAGTAAACCCGGTCAGTAGTGACCATAAGATCAAAGTAGAGATAACGACCGCACGTGCGCCGAAGCGGTCGGTCAAGTAGCCACCAGGGATCTGCATCAATGTATAACCCAGGAAAAAGGCGCTCCCCGCAGCTCCTAAAGCAGCTGGTGACATGTTGAAGTCTTTGCCGATCCCAGCCAAAGCTAAGTTAAAGACTGTTCGATCGGCAAAAAGTAGCATATAACCTAGGTAGATCACGCAAAAAGTCCAAACTTTGTTGCGTGTAGTTGTATTATTCATTCAAAAAACTTCCTCTCAATAAATACCGTTTGACTTTCCCACTAGCTGTTTTAGGAAAATCTTTGACCCAAATAAATTCTTTGGGGATCTTATAATGAGCTAAATATTTTTCGCCGTAAGTACGTAGCGCAGCTTGAGCTAATTTTTGCCCACGGACAAAGGCTACTGGAACCTCGCCCCAGATCGGATCAGGCCGACCGACGACAATGATCTCGGCGATCTCAGGTAATTTACGGTAGCATTGTTCAATTTCTTGGGGAAAAATATTTTCGCCACCTGAGACCAACATTTCATCTAAACGACCATCGATATAAAGAAAGCCATCCTGATCAAAGTGAGCGACATCGCCTGTATGGTACCAGCCAGCCTCAAGCTTTTTAGCAAATAATTCAGGATGGTTTAGATAACCACTGACTAAGGCTGGGCTTTTTAACAGGAGCTCATTAGTCGTAGGTGCAAGTTTTATTTGGGTGGTAAAAAGCGGTTTACCGACTGAACCTAATTTAGCAAGCGCATATTCACTTGATAGGGCTACGACTTGCGAACAAGTTTCAGTCATTCCATAACATTGAACGACATTGAGCTGGGCTTTTTTACTTGCCAATAAGAGTTCTTTAGGTGCACTGCTCCCCCCCAAAAGGACAAGTCTGAACTTGGGATTATACGGGGTAACATGCTGCTTTAACAGCTCCTGTAGCATGTAGGGGACTGCCGAAATGATCGTAACTGGTTCACTGACTAAGATCGTTTCGACTGATCTGGGCTCAAAGCGTCTGACTAAACGGACAGTCATGCCGTAGATCAGTCCGCGCATAAGGATCGAAAAACCACTGATATGAAAGAGTGGTACGGCACAAAGCCACTGATCATTAGCGCTCAAGCCCAGATTCAAAGCGGAAGCGACCGCAGAGTAGAAATGATTACCAAAACTTTGCAGGACACCTTTAGCTTGTCCAGTGGTCCCTGAAGTGTACATGATACTTGCGATCGCCTCAAGTTCAACGGTCTCCATGAGCTCTTTGGCCGGTGCTTTACTTGCTTCAAGCTTTGAATAGGGGAAAAAGGGCTCAGTAAATTCGGATCGCCATAGCTCATCAGTGACTAAACACAGATCAAGTTGACTATCGTTTACCTGTGCTAACAGTTCGGTAGTTGATAAGCGAAAATTGAGCCAGACGATCGTTTTTTTCGAAAATAATAATGCGAGCGCTAAAACATAGGTCGTTAGCGAGTTATCACCCAAAAGACCGACACGCCTTTTTTGGGTCAGCTGGGCGATCTGACCGGCCTTTTTAGCAGCGAGTTTGGCTAATTGGGCAAAAGTCAGACTTTGTTTTTCCGTGATGACCGCTGGGGTATTTGGTTTTAAACTCGCTTGTTTTAAGAGCCAATTTTGCGTTTGCATCAAGGGAATTTTGGAAACTGATCGAAATCTGGTTTACGCTTTTGATTAAAGGCATCACGACCTTCTTTGCCTTCGTCAGTAGTGTAAAAGAGCATCGTGGCATCGCCAGCAAATTGTTGTAAGCCGGCTAGCCCATCCGTATCAGCGTTCATGGCTGCTTTGATAAAGCGAAGCGCAGTTGGCGACTTTTCAAGTAATTCGTGAGCCCAAGCCATAGTTTCAGTTTCGACATCGTCTAGGGGCACGACTTTGTTGATCCAATTCATTTGATAAGCTTCTTTAGCGTTATAGAAGTGATTTAAGAACCAAACTTCTTTAGCGCGCTTATGTCCGATAACGCGGGCAAGATACCCAGAACCGTAACCGGCATCGAAACTACCGACTTTAGGACCAGTTTGACCAAATTTTGCATTATCAGCAGCGATCGTTAAGTCACAGACGAGTTGCAAAACATTGCCACCGCCAACAGACCAACCTTTGACCATTGCGATCACAGGTTTTGGTATAATACGAATTAGATGTTGAAGATCTAAAACATTCAAGCGAGCGATCTTGTCTGGACCAACATAGCCTCCGTTGCCACGGATACTTTGATCGCCTCCAGAAGAAAAGGCTTTGTCGCCAGCGCCAGTCAAAATGATCACACCGATCGTGCTATCATCTCGGCAGATACTGAAGGCTTCGATCATTTCTTGAACGGTGACCGGAGTAAAAGCATTTAACTTTTCTGGACGGTTGATCGTGATCTTAGCGACTTTATCATTGCGCTCAAATAAGATCTCGGAATATTGCTTGATGGTTTCCCACTTGATATTTGACATAAAATAACTCCTTTTTAGCTAAACGAGGTGTAGCTGATGAATTTATTAGAAAACTTAGGGATAAAGACGATAATTTTGCAAAAAGACTACGTGAAACTCGAACTGCCGATCACAGCTAAGCTCCTGCAGCCATATGGTCTAGTCCATGGTGGGATCAACGCAGTCCTTGCAGAAACAGCAGCTTCTCTTGGTGCCAATGAAAACTTAGCATCAGGACAGGTCGCTGTTGGTGTCAATATTACCACACAACACTTACGCAAAGCCAGTAGCGGGACCCTGTTTGCAAAGGCGATCCCAGTGCATATAGGTACAAAACTACAGACATGGGAGGTACAAATCTACAACGCAAAACAGTTGACCAGCTTGAGCACCGTGACTTTGACAAATATTTCGCAAAATTAAAACTGGTATCAAGATCGTGCAAAATAAGATCTTGATACCAGTTTTTTAATCTAAATTTAAATGTTTTTATGCAAAGGTTATTCATGCGGCGCAGACCGTCTTGTTTTACACCTTAAATGCTAGTGTTTCGTAGGGGTTTAGTGTGATCGTGTCTGGCCAATTTATTAGGTCGCGGTCGTAATTAGAAAGAAGGACCTTACCTGCTTTACCAGCTAGATCGGTTAGCTTGACTGTAGTTTTAGTGCCGTAGAAATTGTTTAAGACTAATAATTTGTCGTTGCTGTCATCTAGATAACGTTCAAAGGCAAAGACTTGTTTATCATCTGCTAGCTGCAATTTGAAGTGACCTTCAGAGATCAAACGCTCTTGTTTGCGAAGTGCGATCAGTTTTTGATAGAAGTTAAAGATCGCACCGCTTTCTAATTCAGCTTCCACGTTGATCTTGTCTTGTCCAGTTGGCATCAACCACGGTTCAACGTTGGAGAACCCAGCAAATTCACCATCATCCCAGTGCATTGGTGTTCGGGAATTATCGCGTGCTTTAGCCAAGACGATCGCGAAAGCTTCTTTTTCACTGTGTCCTTGGGCTAATAGACTTTCATACGCATTCAAGGCTTCAATATCAACATAGTCATTGATCGTTGTGTAAGTTGGATCGATCATTCCGAGTTCTTCACCCATGTAGATGTATGGGGTGCCACGTAAAAGATGGATCGTCGCTGCTAACATCTGGGCGGATCTGACCCGATAGTTTATGGGATCGCCAAACCGGTTGAGCGCAAACGGCTGGTCGTGATTGTTCCAAAAGAGTGCATTCCACCCTCCCCCTTGATCCATCTGAGTTTGCCAATCAGCTAAATGTTTTTTGAGTGCCATAAAGTCAAAGGGCGTCTTGGTCCATTTTTCACCATCTTTGTAATCGACTTTCAAATGATGGAAGGTAAAGACCATGGATAGTTCATGTTCTTTAGGATCAGAGTACTTGATCGAAGAAGCAAAATTAGTGGAAGACATTTCGCCGACAGTGATGATCGTTTCGTCTTGCCCAAAGGAATTTTCGTTTAGTTCTTTGATGTATTGGTGCACGATCGGCGTATCCGTATAAAGCATCTTTTCTTGGACAGGATCGGTGGAGTCAACAAGGATCTCATCTTTTCCGATCACATTTAGCACGTCGAATCTAAAACCTTTGACTCCTTTTTGACGCCAGTAATTTACGATATCTTGGGCTTCTTTGCGTACATCTGGGTTGTGCCAATCGAGGTCAGCTTGGGTCTTATCATAGAGATGCAAATAGTAAAGCTCAGTGTCACCAAACTTGGCCCAAGCCGGACCGCCAAATTTTGACTGCCAGTTAGTTGGTAAAGAACCATCTGCTTTAGCTGGACGCAAATAGAAATATTTTTGGTATTTTTCTTCGCCAGCAAGTGCACGTTTGAACCACTCATGTTCAGTCGAGCAGTGGTTCAAGACCATATCCAACATAACGTCGATCTTGACTTCTTTTAGTTTGGCAACTAGTTCTTCAAAGTCAGCCATTGTGCCAAAGCGCGGATCGATCTGGCGGTAATCGGCGATATCATAGCCGTTATCATTTTGGGGTGAGACGTAAAATGGATTGAACCAGATCATGTCGATATTGAGTTTAGCTAGATAAGGGATCTTGTCGATGATCCCACGTAAGTCGCCAAAACCGTCATTATTTGAATCGTAAAATGATTTTGGATAGATTTGGTAGATAACTTTTTCACCAAGTTTTGTCTTCATAACTTCCTCCTAGTTAGTACTTAATTTCTTTCGGCGGGCAAAATCGATAAATTTGAATTTATCAGGGCGATGATATGACGTTGTCAGCTGGAATAAAGTAGTGTCGCTTAGGTAAGAAAGGCTTCGCACGATCACAGCTGGTTCGTTTGGTCCAAGGTCTAAACGCTTTGCAATATCTTTAGGAACTTCTTCAACGGTGATCTCCTTTGTGGCATAGTCGATCTCAAGGCCTAATTGTTTTTCTAAATAGGCGTAGATCGAATTAGCCGCGACCTTTGCTGGTAGTTCACTGATCGGTGGATCTAATAGGTAATCTTGATCTAACACGGCAGGAGCATCGTCAATGATCCGGAGGCGTTCGATAAAGAGCGCTTTTTTGGCGGTGATCGGTGTCTTGCCAAAGTATTCAGGGGCCTTAACTTTTTCTTGCCGTAAGACTTTAGTTTTTGCGTGAAGTCCTAAGGCTTGATTCAATTCTTGAAAGCTAGTGATCCCTGAGATCGGAAAGGTGTACTTTTGAATGTCTAGCACTAATGACCCTTTGCCTTTTAATTTTTGGATCAAACCTAATTCTGTCAAATGGTTGAGGGCTTTACGCGTTGTTTCGCGTGAAGCCCCGTAGAGTTCACTTAATTGTTTTTCGCTAGGTAAAAAATCGCCGGGACAAAATTGTTGATGTTTGATCTTTTCGGCGAGGTCATTAGCGATCATTTCGTGTTTCAAAGCCATAATTTCACATCCTTAACGTCATTTTTTATTTCATTTTAGCACAGTTGTCTGTACATGTGCAAAATAAAAAAATGCTTATGTTATCGTTATTGTAAATGGTTACAAAAAAATGTTGACAACATGTATAGACAACGTGTATAGTTATCGGTGAAGTTAAGTGAAAACGTTTTTAGTTTTACGTATGGAGGGAAATAAAATGGCTAAGAACAAAGTAGTCTTAGGTGCACCCGCTGCAGGGGCAGCCATTGCACTAGATAAAGTTCAAGATGAAGTCTTTTCGACAGGGATGATGGGCCAAGGGTTTGGACTTGAACCGATCGGTGAAAAGATCGTGGCACCAGTCGCTGGGGAGATCACGATGATCGCCGAATCTAAACATGCGATCGGTATTTTAACTAAAGAAGGTTTGGAAGTCTTGATCCATATGGGGATCGATACCGTTGGTCTACACGGGGAACCATTTGAATTAAAGGTCAAGACTGGAGATAAAGTTCAAGCAGGACAAGAGATCGCTAACATGGCCTTGGAAAATATCCGTTTAGCGGGTCTTCAAACTACGATCATGGTGATCATCACGAACTCAGCCGATAAGTTAGAAGGACTGGATGTTGAAGAATTAGAAGCAACAGCTGGTCAAACGGTCGCAACAGCTTATGTTAAAGAAGCTAAACAAAAAGCTGGCAAACGTAACTATGATGCATTAGCTGATATCATCATCGAAAATGTTGGTGGCAAGGAAAATATCAATAATTTGATCCATTGTATTACTCGTTTACGTTTTTATTTGAAAGATGAAAAGCTGGCCAACGATGACGTTTTACGTGAGACCGATGGTGTGATCGACGTGATGCATGCTTCAGGTCAATATCAAGTCGTGATCGGAAATGAGGTGACCAACGTCTTTGATGCAGTGATGAAGAAATTACCAGATTTAGGTGAAGGTGAAGCTGTTGAAACGACCACACAAGATGATGGTAAAAATCCAGTGAGTCGTGCTTTTAGCAATTTGATCGGGGTCATCACAGGCTCGATGAGTCCAGTAGTTGGGGTGATCGCTGCGGCTGGTATCATCAAAGGGCTCTTAGCTTTATTGACCTTGCCGCAATTAGGTGGTTTGTTGAACGTTAAGGATACGGCTTATATCACAGTTAGTGCGATCGCCGATTCAGCCTTTTACTTCTTGCCAGTTTTAGTTGGTTTTGCTGCAGCTAAACGTTTAGGCGGTGATCCGATCGTAACAGCTGTGATCGGAGGCGTCTTGACCTATCCACAGTTAGTTGACTGGGGCCGTGAGTTTAAGGATATGTTTACGGTCGGTGGTTTCCACTTCCAATTCTTAAACTACACATATTCGATCTTCCCGATGATCTTAGCAGCTTGGATGGCTAAGAAGTTAGGGGATTGGTTGAAGAAGACTTTACCAAACTATCTACAAATGATCTTTAATCCATTGATCACTGTGTTAGTTGTTTCTGTGATCACTTTAGTTGTTACTGGTCCGATCATTCAAGGTGCAGCTAACGGGATCGCTGATTTCATCAACTGGTTAGTCCATGCTTCTGGCTGGGCTGGTGGTTTGATCATTGGTGGTTTCTATCAATTGCTAGTTATCTTTGGTTTACACTGGGGCGTTGTTCCCTTGGTGGCACAACAGATCTCGGCTAGTGGCGAAAGCTCATTGAATGCGATCATCTCGGTTACTATGGTCGCTCAAGGTGCCGCTGTCTTAGCCGTAGCGATCAAGTCACGTAAAAATGACATGAAATCATTAGGGATCGCAGCTGCTATCTCTGCTTTCTGCGGGGTAACAGAACCAGCGATCTACGGGATCAACTTACGCTACCGTAAAGTCTTTATCTCAGGTTTGATCGGTTCAGCTGTGGGTGGTTTCATTACAGGTCTGATGCATGGTTCGATGTTTGGCTTTACAGGTTCATTGATCGGTTTCCCATCATTTTTCAACCCAGCCCATCCAACTGAGTTAAACAGTTTCTATGCTTTCTTATTCTCAAGTGCAGCTGCTTTGATCATCAGCTTCTTAGTGACCTGGTTCTGGGGCTACAACGATGAAATGGAAATGGGTAAAAAAGTAGAAAAGAAAAAGACTCCAAAATAAATCAGTGCGGACAAATGCAATCAACTCCGTAAAAATAACAATGTCTCGCTAAGGATGCGTTTTATGCATCGTTAGTGAGGCGTTGATATTTTCTAGGAGTTGCATTTGGGAGCACGATAAAATAGGCGTTCAGGACACGGTGTGTGTGTCCTGAACGCCTATTTAAGTGGTTCAAGGTCAACCTTGTTTTATGGTGACCTGAGCAAGCAGTTGCCCATGGGTCACTTCACGTTCGATATCGAGTTTCAAATTGGTGATGCGTTTAGGCTGTGTGAAAAAGACGATCACATTATCGCTGAGTCCAGCTGCCTTGATCACAGCTGGATCAAATTCTAACAACAGATCACCAGCTTTGACGGCTTGACCGTCAGTATAATATGTGACAAAACCTTCACCACGCAATTTGACTGTATCGATCCCCACATGGATGACGGCTTCTAGTCCATTATCGGCCACCAATCCTAAGGCATGTTTAGTGGAGAATGTAAAGCGGACTGTGCCGTCAAATGGCGCGTAGACTTTGGTATCAAGAGGAGTGATCACAAAACCGATTGCATCAAAATCAGGTGCAGCTTTGCTTGGTAAAGCATTAGCAAAACCTGTGACTGGGGCTAAGACATTAGTTGTCTCACTGACAGTTAGTGGAGCTTGTTTAGCTTCAAGTCCAAAAGTCTCATCGCCAGCAGCTAATTTATCCTTGAGCTCTTCAACGATCGCAGCGTGTTTTTTCTCAGTCAAGTTGACCTTGGTCAAAAAGATCAACAAAGCTAAGACCGCTAGAGCAAGTGGGATGTAAAAGGCCATGCTTTCAAAAGTTCGAATATTTTTAGCGGTCATGTCAGCCGCAGTTGCTGAGCCAGTCATGCCAGCAGCGATCGCGATATAACCGACGATCCCATTTGAAAAGGCCCCTGTTAATTTATCGATCATCGGACGAACGGCTAATACGACGGCTTCGTTACGTTCGCCAGTCTTTAACTGCCCGTATTCGATCGCATCTGTTAAGGTGAGGACTGTGACGAGTTGGGCAAAGGTAATGTTGAATAAGACGAGTCCAACGACTAAAAGGGCCATATTTTCACGGGCAAAGATGAAGATCAGGTATGAAGTGATCATACAACATTGGCCAAAGGAAAAGAGCCACTTTCTTGGGATGAACTTATTCAAGACAGGGTATAAAGGTGAGGTCATAAAACCGACTAAGATCGCAATAAAGCCCGCTAAACTAAAGGTCTCTGGTTTACCCAAGACGAATTTGAAGAAGTAATACAAGACCCCGTTTGTGACCACGTTAGCAAAGGAAAACATAAAGTATGCTAAACTGGCCCAAAGGATCTGATCGTTCTTGGCTAGACCAACAAAAACATCTTTGATCGTCGTTTTTTGCTTAGCAGCATTACGGATAAGATTATCTTTTTCTTCAGTTCCCCAAGCAACGATAAATGCACAGGCGATAGCTAAAAGTGAAATGATGATCGCAAATGCTAGCCAACCTTGGGCACCTTGCGTGTGTTTTCCGGTGGCAACATAAGTAAAATAGGTCACCACAGGCACAACGATGACGGTCAAACCATTCCACCCGATCGAACCGGTCAAAGTTCCAAGGGCCGTGTAGACGCCCCGTTCCTTACTATCTTCACTCAAAGCTGGTACCATGCCCCAATAAGAGACATCGGAAAATGAGTAAAAGACATCTAAAGTGATAAACAAGATCACAAATAATACGGCAAAGGCGATCCAATTGACATTGGCTAGGTTAAAGATCCCAGTAAAAAGTATTACTAAGATCACAGCACTGACTAGATTCCCTGCAATGATCCAAGGTTTGAATTTGCCCCACCTAGTTTGAGTGTTATCCACGATGTTTCCCAACAGTGGATCGATCAAGATCTCAATGATCCGGATCACCACGATCAGACCAGTGATCAAAGCGATCAACTTATTGGCGATCGCGGGTGCTAGTTCACTGAACAAGCCCGCCGTAACAAAGACGATGAACCAATTGCTCAGTAAGCCGTAAAAAGCTGCATGCCCCAAGTTGCCCATTGCAAATGAGAACTTGGAGATAAATGATTTTGATGCATGTTTTTCCATTGGTGTTCCCCCTAAAAGCTAAGCAAATAACTAAAACTAGCTGTAATCGTTTACAGGAATTATCATACAACTTTTTACTTAATAAGTAAACTAAATTACTAAAATAATTACGTAAAAACGGTAAAATAAAAATCACATCCTTGATAGAATGCGATTTTTTTAGTGGTTATAAAGTAAAACTTTTACGGATCACTAATTCGGTATTGACGAAAGCATGGATCTTGGCGCGGTCAGGACGTTCCAAGGCATCACATAATAAATTGATCGCGGTCTGACAGAGTTCTTTTTGGTCGATGCTATAAGTCGTCAATGGTGGTGAAACGTATTGAGAGACTTCAATGTTATTGATACTGATGATCGCAGTATCCTGTGGCAAGCGGATCCCAGCCTCATTGAAAGCTTGTAAAACACCGATCGCCAAAGCGTCAGAAGCGACGATAAAGGCATCGGGGAGATCTGTACCTAAGTTAGTAATAACTTTTTTACCGAGCTCATAACCATTTGAAGTTGTAAATGAGCCACCGACGAAATAATCTTTTTCATTAAAGATATTTAAGCGCTTAGCCCAATTTTCAAAGGCAAAAGCCCGCGGATCTTGGCGATAGTTGTGTTGCCCCATGATCGAACCGACACCCCCGATAAAGCCGATCCGTTTTTTGCCAGCACGTTGTAATAAGTCGAGGGCATCTAAGATCGTTTGGGAGAGGTCTGGTTGGACGGAATCAAATTTATCCGGATAAGGATTGATATCTAAAAAGATCCCGAGCGGTGTGACTTCGTGGAGTTTAGCTAGCTTTTCTGAGGAAAGATCATCTGCGCCGATCCCGATGAATCCTTCGTAATTTTTCCCCTTAGCGATCAAATGATCAAGATCATGAAAGATATCGATCTCTAAGTTGGCATTTTTGCTTTGTTTTAGGATAAGTTCTTTTAGAGTATTAAAATAAACATCTTGCAGCTCTTCTTCAGCGGTGAAACTGGTCAAAAGTGCGATCTTACGTGAGATAAGAAATTTATTTTGGCGTTTACCATAGCCGAGCTTATTTGCCACTGTGAGGATCTTATTTTTAGTGGCAGGGGAAACGGATAAGGTCGGATCTTCATTTAAGAGGCGTGAGACGGTAGCTTGTGAAAAGCCAGATTCTTCTGCGATTTGTTTGATCGTTACCATAATATTACCTGCCTTTACTGCATATTTATAGTTATATTTTACCCTATAGACGTAATTTTTGCTAATTGTGGTATAAGTTGGATAAAAAATAACTTAATGTTTTTATAATAATAGTTATGTTTGAATTAAGTCGAAGCTAAATGAAAGTGATTTTATTGACCAAAAAATACGAAAAAATATAAAATTAAATCACTAAAAAGGTTTTAGATAATTACTTTATTTTTGGATTTATGGAGGGTGAAAAGATGAATAAGATCGCATTGATGGAAGACGATAAGATAGTTAAGTTGAGCATCCCACGTGGCTATTACGTATTTGCAGAAATGTCAACGATGGCAGACTTTAATGTTAAGATGATGTTACGCGATGCTCAAAGTCAAAAAGTGTCATTTGAAGGTGAACGTCAGAGCAAAGATGCTTTACCTCCGATCCGTGGTTTTTACCAATGTGATTATGACGAGACCGAATTACACATTCATATTGAAGAAGGCATCGATTTAGATCTACGTGTTGATAGCACAGATCTGTATGATCAAAACGAAGAGTTGGCAGTGCGGACAGTCACTGCAGTTGGGCGTGATCTGGCTGATGATAAATACAATGATTTTATGCTACATTTAACGATCATGCGTTGTAATGAACTTTAAAAAGCTCATTGACTATAGTTTCATTTTTAAATGGAACTATAGTCAATTTTTTAGAAAAATATTAGCTTTTCGTTAAATTAAAATGCTGTTTATATAAGGTTAGTATGGTTAATTTAGGTATAAAGGTCTAAAAGTTATATTTATCTAGTTCGATGTATTTTGCAAAATTTTATTTTAAAAAATAAAATTAAAATAGTCTATATATTTATATCGAAAAATTACTGAAAATAAATTTCTTTAGTTGTACCATAGTAAATGTTTATAAATTATGTAGAGGAGTATAGCTATTGTATACGCCCCCTATTTCTATACTTTTTAATAACTGAGGAGGTCTATTTTTAGTTTTGTTATCACGCAATAATAATAAATTATTAATACATAAGTTAGAACCAAAGAAACAACGCTTTGCGATCAGAAAGATCAGTGTTGGAATCGCTTCTGTCTTGATCGGTTTTACTTTTGCTGGTTTTAGTGGAGTATCAGCTGATGAAGCGACAACAACAACTAAAGATCACTTAAAGACCGAGACGACGACAGAAAGTTCAAGTGTACCAACTAAAGAAGTTGAGTTAACTTCAGGTACTGAAACTCAAGCTAAAGAAGCTAAGACCACACCAGTAGCTGACGCTAAGGCTCAAGTTACTAAAGATGTCAAAGAACAAGCTCCAACGCAAACGGTAACTGCTAAAGAAACTAGTGAAGCACCAACTAGCCCTGAAAATCAAACGGTTACACCAGCTACTGAAGATGAAGCCAGTGAAACTCAGTCATTTAACGTTGAAAAACAAGCTGAGCCCCAAGCAAACGTTGATCTAACGGATAGTAAAGTTGCTTATGCAGCAACACCAACTAAAGCCAAAGACCAACAAGAAGGAGGTTTTAGTGTTACTGATCCTGATTATTCTAAATATTCTTATGCAGGAACAAACCTTCAAACGTTGATCGACGATTTTAAGATCGACTACCAAAATAGTGAATATGTTTTCCAATGGATCGCATCGACCAATGGAGAACATGGGATCGTCTTTACCGTTGATCGTGGTAAAGATGCTGACGGCAATGTTGTTTTAACTGATAATGGTAGCTTTAATGCGTATGAATATTATACGGCCTACCGTGGCTGGTCGCTTTGGGGAAATTACACGACAGAAGTTAAGCGAAAGAAGTATGTTATCCGTTATGGAGATAATAAACTTGATATAGGACATATTATTAACGATGGATCTAGAAATACGATCACGGTCGATCATTTTTATACTAAAAATGAAACTCCTTATACGCCAGTATTTGTTGGCGGCCATAGTGGGATCGAGAAAATTAGCGGCAATGGTTATGGAGTACTAAGTATTTATACCCCACAAGTTGTTGAACAAAAAGCCAAGATCAACAATGGTGAAGTCTATAAGACACAAACTGGTTTAACAGGGCAACACTATACGACGGGGATCCCAAAGAATGCCAAGGTAGAAAAAGGTAAATTCTTATATGCAAAAAATAGTCAAGGAACGATGTCTGAATTCCATAAGGACGTTGTTTTAGTCAATAATTACCATGATGGTGTGACTGTTGTATATAAAGAATTAGATGATCAGGGTACTATGGAAGTTAATGTTTATGACAATTCTAAATATCCTGCTGATAAATATACTATGAAAGTGGGGGAGACAAGAAAGTATGGGAACGTTACTATTGCTAATCCTTACGTCCAACAAACTACTGATATCACATATGAATATCGTAAGTTAGGTAGTGTTGAGCTTTATGATGAAAATGGCAATTATCTAGACCAAAAACAATATGTCAATGATGCAAATGATGCGGCTAAGGCAAGTTTGCCAAAGGTTCCTAAAGAATTTACTCGAGGTAATATTGAATACACTTTGGTAAAAGCAAAAGATCTTCCTAGCGATCTAAGTAGATCGATCAAATATATCTATCGTGGTATTGAAACAAAAGTAACTCAAGATACTTACACTTTAACGACGGAATTTGTTAATGAAAATGGCAAAGAACTTAAAGCCGCTGAACCACAAACGATCACTTGGACAACGACGACTAAGCGCGATATCCATACAAACAAAATTACCAAGCAGACTTCTCCAAGTAAAGAGAGCTATGCTGCAGTAAATAGCCCGGTGATCTTAGGCTATTATGCAACAACGACGAAGTTAAGTGGCCAAAAAGCTGAACCAAAAAATGCTACACAAAAAATCATTTACCACAAATTGGGCAAGATCATTGCTAAAGACAGCCAAGGCAACATTTTAACGACTGTTGACTATGAAAATGCTGCTAATGATGCAACTAAGATCAAAGAGATCGTTGCTCCAACGATCAAAGGCCATCACGTAAAAGGTGAAGTCATTCAACCAAGTGATCTAGGTCAGGATACAGTGCTCAATTACGGTCAAGATACTCAAGTTGCACAGATCAAGTATTGGGATGAGACCGCTCAAAAGTACATTACTGATGCTCAAGGCGACGATTTAGAAACAATCGAAACTGGAGCTCACAATACTGAGATCTCTCATAAAAAGGTAACTGAACAGATCCACGCTTTGAAAGCTAAGGGCTATGAATATGATGTTACAGATCAGGGATTTTTGAGAGTCTATTTTGATGATGATGATTCAAAAATACAGACATTTACAGTCAAATTAGTGCATGGTATGCAAGCGGGAATCGAATCTAAGCAGATCACACGTGAGATCCATATCCACCATCCTAAACAAGAAGAAGTTGTACCACAAACGGCTATTTTGACGCGAAATGTTACACGTGACAAAGTAACTGATGAGGTCAGTCCAACGAGTGCTTGGAATTTTGCTAACTTTGAGGAAGTAGACTTACCAGCGCACAAGGGATATAAGATCGACGAAACACCAGCTGAGATCCAAAATGGTAAAGTCGTTGCTAAAACAGTCACACCTGATGAAGAAGATGGCAAAAAAATCGCTGTTAAGTATATACCACTAGAACAACATGCTTTAGTCAAATATGTGGACGACAGCAATGGAACGCTTTTAGATAAAGAAGATATCCAAGGTGTGACTGATGCAGCGATCGAGCATACAAATGATGCGAAGATCGCAACATATCGGGCTAAAGGCTATGAACTAGTCTTTGATGAGTTGGCAAATGAAAGTGATCTGCATTTCAATGCCAAAGATGAACCGCAAGTCTTTGTAGTTCATTTGAAACATAAACTAGAAAAAGTTACGAATGTAGCTGAGCTAGAGAAAACAGTAACTCGGACGATCACAGTTCACATGCCAGATGGGACAAACCAAGATAAAACACAAAAAGTGACCTTTACTCGCACTGGTAATAAAGATCTGATGACAGGTCATATTACTTGGAGCGCTTGGAGTCCAGCACAAGAATTTGAAGCTTACACTGTCCCAGTAGTGCCAGGCTATACGCCAAGGCAGACAACCGTAAAGAGCACCCCAGTGACAGCTGATGACAAAGATACATCGATCACGATCGATTACACAGCGAATGCACAAAAAGTGTTGATCAAATATATCGATGTAGATGATAATGACAAAGCGATCAAGAGTCAGCCTTTAGAAGGAGTGACCGATCAAGCGCTTGCTACAAATATCGAAGTCCCAGCTAACTATGAATTAGTAGCAAATCAAGCTCTACCAAAAGAAGTGACCTTTAAAGCAGACGGCAACGAACCGATCATCGTAAAGGTACAACATAAGCATCAAGATGTGACAGATGAATATAGAAACGATGTCAAAAAACAAGATCAAATTGATCATACAGTCACGAGGACTATCACGATCAAGCATCCACATGCTGCAGATAAGACCCATACCCAAGCCCTTCACTTCACGCGTCAGGTAACCCGTGATATGGCAACAGGTCAAGATACATTTGGTGAATGGCTCCCAGAAAATGCTGACTTCTTTGAAGAATTTACTGTACCAACGTTAGCTTCGGATAAAGGTTACACATCTGAAAAAACGAAGATCGCTCGTTTAGCGCACATCACTGGCGCTACAAATGATCAACGTGAGGTCGTTAACTTTAATGCCAACACGCAAAAAGCGCATGTGCACTACATCGATGATACGACCGGTAAGAAATTAGAAGATGTCCATGTTACTGGTAAAACGGATGAACCGATCAAACATGACAATAAAGCTAAGGTCCAAAGTTACTTGGATAAAGGCTACGAATTAGTCTCCGATGACTTTGCGACTGCAGGCAAACCAAGTTACAATGCTGAAGCTGAAGAGCAACATTTCGAAGTTCACTTGAAACATGGTCAAAAAGATGTAACAGCTGAATATAAGCAAGATGATAAACGTAAATCTCAAGTTGAGCGGACAATTAAGCGTGAAGTTATTATCGACCATCCAAAAGAAGCGGCTGAATCATATGTTCAAACTGCACACTTTACTCGCAATGTAACGCGTGATATGGTGACGGGTGAAGAGAAGCCAGGTGAATGGATCCCAGAAGAAAATACTTTCTTTGAAGAAGTTCCAGTTTCACTTAAAGCTTCGGATAAAGGCTATACACCAGCAAAAACGAAAGTCGACCGTTTGGAAAATATTAGCGCCAACACACCTGACCAAAAAGAAGTTGTCGAATTCACACCAAATGAACAACATGCTTTAGTTAAATATGTGGATGACAGCAATGGAACGCTTTTAGCTGAAGAAGCTATCCAAGGTGTGACCGATGCAGCGATCGAACATACAAATGATGATAAGATCACAGCATATCAAGCTCAAGGCTATGAACTAGTCTCTGATGAGTTGGCAAATGAAAGTGATCCGCATTTCAATGCTGAAGATGAAGCTCAAGTCTACACGGTTCATTTGAAACACGGGTCTAAAGTTGTCAAAGCCGATCCAGGTAATGTAAATAGCCAAAAAGAAGTCAAACGGATGATCATTGTGAATGCGCCAGATGGAACTAAGACAACTAAGGTCCAAACAGTTGTCTTTACCCGTGATGGCTCAAAAGATCTTGTAACTGGTAAAATTTCTTACCCAGATTGGGATGAAATTGCAACAAAAGTCTTTCCACAAGATGACGTACCACAATATTTAGGTTATACTTCAATAGTAGCTGGAAGAAAACAAACGACAATTGCTGCCAGAAACGTTCGGCCAACTGATGCTGACCAAGAGATCGAAGTCAGCTATGTTGCACGACCAAGTAAGCAAGTTATTACCTATCAAGACGAAAATGGCAACCAGATCAAGACCCAGGTCGTTACTGGTCATACGGATGAAACGGTAAAATTAGTGCCAGTTCTTCCTGATGGTTGGGAATTGACTGCTCCTGATAGCTTCCCTGAAAATGTGACATTTGCACCAGAAAAAAATCAAGTATTGGTCATCACAGTTAAGCGGATCACAATGACCGCCAGCGCTAAAACTGAAACGAGCGGTGAAAACACTGAGCTAGCTAAGCAAGAAGTTGTAAATGATACAACTGATGTCACAACTAATGAAAAAAATGAAGCAACACTTCCACAAATGGGTGAAAACGATAGTGAAGCTTTAGCAGTTAGCTTATTAGGTTTAGTAACAGCAGCCTTTTCTTTGTTTTATTTTGGCAAAGAGAGAAAAAAGACTGATAACTAAAAAGAAATGATCAAGGGATAGAAGTCTTTTTAGTTAGCTATCGAGGGGACCACCTTAGATGATCTAGTCACCTATAGTGGTCTCTTTTAGTTTTAGGGGTTGAATTAGAATTTTTAGAAATTTTTCTGACGGTATTGCCGTCAAGTACCAAAAAGTAGCGACTACTGCACAAACGACATTTGAATTTGTCGATCCGCGTGATCTAAAAACACCAGTTGCGATGTATTCGTACAAGACAAAAAAATTAGTAACAAGTGGGATTTTGGTCGCTGATGAAGTTCAAGAATTTGAACAGGTCAAGATGTTAGTTGGGCATATGTATCATCGAACAAAGCGTAAATTTAAGGTGATCGATCCGTATCGCAAGGGACCTTTAGCAAAAGAAAGTTTGGAAATACGTGATGATCGGGGCAATGTGTTGGGAGAAATACCTTGTCAAAGAATTCCACACGGTCATGTGCTCGTGATCCCAACGATCTTTTCCAAAAACGATGAGCACTATACTTTAAATGAGGTCACGACCTTATTAAGAGACGATCAAGAAAAAACGATCGCCGAATACGAACTAGCTGAAGTCACTGAATCGTTGAATAAGACAACGTTGACGACGCACTTTGTGACTACAGCTGGCCAGCAGCTTTGCCGAGCAGATAAACAGACGATCACCTGGAAGACGCTCAAGTACCGAGACGTTAAAACCAATCGTTCTTGGAGTGGTTCAAGTATTCCAGAAGAATCAAATTATTTAGCGGTCAAAAGTCCTTTGATCATGGGATATGTAGCGCAAACGGCGGGGTTAGGACCAGCTAGCTTGAAAGCTAAAGAACAACAGATCGTCTATCAAAAATTAGGTAAGATCATTGCGATCGATAATGGTGGTAATATTTTAGGTACCAAAAAATATTGCAACGATCGCACCGATCCTACACGGGCTGCTGCGACCTTTTTACCATATATCAAAGGTTATCATCGTGCGATCAAAGCTGAAGCGATCTTGCCTAGTGATCCAAGTTGTGATATTTTTATTAAATATCTGGCCAATTGATAAAGTAAACAAGCGCGTTTGACAATGCAGTCAGCGCGATATGAATAAAGAGAGCCTTGCCATGATCTTATCGTGGCAAGGCTCTCTTTTATCTGTAGATCATTTTGAAATCATCGAGCAATAGCAAAATATGCTGGCTGATGCTTTCGCAGTCAGGGCGATCTAGCGTCTGTAACTCATGAATGAGCTGCAATGAGCTGGGGGTCAAATGTGCTAATGAGATATTGCTTTCTTCTTGAAGCAATTCTGAGATCGAGATCTCAAGTGCCCGACAGATCGCATTTAGTTTTAAAATACTGATGTTTTTCTTCTGACCACGTTCTAATTTAGAGATAAAATTGATCGAAAGATCGCTGTATTCAGCTAATTTTTCCTGCGTTAAATTAGCTTTGATACGTTGCTTTCTGATTTTTTCACCAATCTGCAAGTCATTATCCATGGAATATTACCCCTTTACTGCAAGGAAATCATCTACATGGATAATAAAGATAGTATTAATATATTAACACGATATATAGTAACTTAATTTCTGAGTTTCCAATCAAATAACTGTACTATAATAATATAGATTTATTTTTTAGACTAAAAAAGTTGATATTTTCACCAAATACCAACTTTTTGCTATGTTAAATATTTTTGACCATGATAAGGTCAGTTTGTTCGTCAGCTCCCATAAAAAATGAGTGCGAGCCGTGATGAGTAAAGCCCATTTTTTCGTAGAAAGCAAGGGCGGGATAATTTTTCTCCCATACACCAAGCCAGATCGTGCTACAATTTTCTTCTTGAGCAAGCTTGAGCGCTTCTTGGAATAAAAAACGGCCTAACCCATGGCGCTTGAAGGCTGATCTGATGTAGATGCGTTCGATCTCAAGGGCGTTAGGGGCAACTTGTTCACTTTGGGCCTCATTTAAGTTGAGCTTTAAATAGCCAGCAAGTTGTCCATCCAAGTAAGCAAAGTAAAACTGTGAGTTAGGGTCATTTAACTCGGCAGTCAATTTACTGAGATCATAGGCTGTTTTTAAGTAATCTGCTAGGTCTTGAGCGCTGTTTTGGTCTTTAAAAGTATCGCTAAAAGTTTCAATGCTTAGCTTTTGCAGGGTTTCAACTTCAGCTACAGTGATGCGTTTTAATGTTTTAGTCATGATTTTTTACTCCTAGTAATTTCGTTTTTGGCCTTTTTTGACGATCTCCCAATCTTTTTCGATGTTACGGCGGACTTGTTGCAATAGTTGTTGCAATTGCACTTGTTGTTTTGCTGTCAAATGCTTTAGCGCTGTTTGTTCTGAGTAGTTATGCTCGGCACGAAGCATAGGGTAGAGTTGGGCTCCTTTTTTAGTTACAAAAAGGGGCTTATTTTTTTTGTTGTCAAGTTGAGTACGGCGTTCGATCAAACCGTTGGCGACTAGTTTTTTGATTGCTCGTGAAGCCGTGGTCTTATCGACTTTGAGGCAATTAGCCAACTCTTCTAAGATGATCCCAGGCTGTTCGTAGATCCTGACCAAGTAGAGATATTGTCCCTTGGAGAGTTTTAGGTCTTTGAATTCAACATTACTGATCGAATCTAAAGCGCGGGCGATCGTGCCGAGCTCATGTAAGATCTCTGTCATTTTGAGCACTTCCTTTTGCTCTAGTATATTGATTTTTTTGTTGTAAATGCAACTATTTTTTAAAAGAGAAATGAAACCGTTAAAATGGTATAATAGCTCTTGAACAATTAGAAATGAAGGGCATGTGATGTACTGATGTCGCATGGTAGGTGAGCATTTTGGATATAAAGATGGTAGCGATCGATATTGATGGTACGTTGGTCAATGATCACAAGCAGATCGGTGAAAAAACTAAAGCAGCGATCAAACAAGTACGCAAACAAGGGGTTTATGTGGTCTTATGTACGGGACGGCCATTGTCTGGGGTCAAAGATTATTTAGAAGAATTAGCCTTGGTGGGAGAAGATGACTATGCGATCACCTTTAATGGGGCTAAAGCACAGATCACAGGTACAGGTAAAGCGATCTTTGAAAATCTCTTATCTCCTGAACAAGTAGCTCATTTGGATCAAGTAAGTCATGAACTCCAGATCAGAGGTCAGATCGTCATGCCAAATTCTGAAGTTATTACGACTTTTAAAAATATCAGTCCGTATACCGTACTTGATGCGTTCTATACAAAAATGCCACTTTATTATTGTGAGCCAGAAAAATTAGCCACACACTCGACAGCAGCTAAATATATGTGGGTCGATGAACCAGAAGTGATCACGGCTAAGCTCAAGGACTTAGATCCAGAAGTGATCGCGGATAAGTATACGGTTCTTAGTGCGCCGTGGTTCTTTGAGATCATGCATCCTAAAGCGCATAAAGGTGCAGCCGTGCTCGAATTAGGCAAGTATTTAGGCCTAACTAAAGATCAGATCATGGTTTTAGGCGATGAAAATAATGATCTGACAATGTTTGAAGTGGCCGGATTTGGAGTCGCGATGGGCAATGCTAATGATCAGATCAAAGACCTTGCCAGTGCGGTCACAGCTGATAATGATCATGATGGTGTTGGTGTGGCCCTTGAAAAATATGTATTAAAGAATTAGAAGGGAAGTAGTGAGATGGGAATTGTTGGTGAATTTTTACTCCATAGATGGTATGTTTTTGTGATCGCCATCTTATATTGGATCGTGATGAAATATCTAGGCAAAGGGACACGTTTTGCTCGCGAAGCAAGCCAAGTGTCAGCTACTTTGCAGATCTTGTTTTTACTCGTTTATACAGGTTCAGCGTTATGGTTGTTAGCTTCAGGGACGGCTGCTAGTCAAGCCTTTACTTTATTTACGCTGGTGGTCAATGTTGGCGGTGTCGTGTTAGTTTTACCGCTGTTTTTGTTGATCTTGTATCGTTTATGTACTGCTAAATTTTTAGCAAGATTTCCTGAATGGGGCAAGAATTTATTTCGTTTAGTTTGCTTTGCCTTGTTAGGCTTTTTCTCTTACCCTATCTTGGCGGTAGTCGTGACTTTATATTACGGCTGGTAAAGTGAGCTTTTTAGTATCACCCTAAGCTCGTTTTATGATAAACTACAACTGTAAACGATTAGAGGTGAGACAGATGGAAAAAGACAATTTTGCGATCGAAGGGATGGTTTGTGCCAGTTGCGCACAAACGGTCGAAAAAGCTGTGGCGCAACTGCCAGATGTCAGTGATGTTGCCGTCAATTTGGCGACCGAGAGCATGCAAGTTGAACATGGATCTCAGGTCAGTGTGCAAAAGATCATGCAGGCAGTCAAAAATGCGGGTTATGCAGCGACTTTATCCAACACTCTTGATCAAGCTGAATTTGAAGCTAAGCAAGCTCAGACTAAAGCGCGTTTGTTGCATAAAAAGCGCCAAACGATCGGCGCTTTGATCTTTGCGGGTGCGTTGCTTTTAGTTGCGATGGGACCAATGATGGGTCTAGCATTTCCGCACTTTTTAGATGGGATGCATGCTCCTAAAAGTGCTAGTCTGATCCAGCTAGCCTTAGTTTTACCAGTATTGTGGTTTGGCAAAGACTACTTGACCACAGGCGCTAAAGCATTATTTGCCCGACATCCTAATATGGATTCGTTAGTCTTAGTGGGAAGTGGGGCAGCACTCTTGTACAGTTTGGTAAATACTTATCTGGCTGTGGTAACAGAGCAACACCATGATCTTTACTATGAGGCAGCAGGGACGATCATTGCCCTTGTCATGTTAGGCAAGTACTTTGAAGATCTCTCAAAGCAAAAGACTAATTTTGCTTTGACCTCACTTTTGACATTGGTGCCCAAAAAAGCCTTGTTAGTCGTAGCCAAGGGACAGACCAAAGAAGTACCGGTCGCAGAACTTAAAGTCGGTAATACCTTTTTAGTTCAGGCAGGCCAAAGTATCCCTGTCGATGGTATCGTTTTGGCTGGCGAGACGACGGTCGATGAATCGATGTTGACGGGTGAGAGCTTGCCGGTCGCCAAAAGCTCTGGTGATCTAGTGAGCGCTGGCACGGTCAGCCAAGTTGGTCAATTGACCTGTCGTGCAACGCGGATCGGAAGTCAAACGGCACTTTCACAGATCATAGCCTTGGTCGCCAAAGCCCAGGGTTCAAAAGCACCGATCGCACGGCTAGCTGATCGAATAGCTGGATATTTTGTGCCAGTGATCATGGGGATCGCAACTTTAGGTGCACTGGCGTGGTTTTTGACGGGACATTCGTTAGGCTTTAGCTTGACGATCTTTGTTTCGGTCTTAGTGATCGCTTGTCCGTGTGCATTAGGGTTAGCGACCCCGACTGCGATCATGGTCGGGACCGGCAAAGCGGCCAAAGCGGGGATCTTGTTCAAAAATGGGACGGCTTTAGAACAGCTATCTCAAGTGACAACAGTAGTCTTAGATAAGACAGGAACGATCACCCAAGGTAAGCCAACGGTGACTGATGTTTTGGCTAAACCCGGGCTAAAGCGAGCAACGATCTTACAGTTAGCAGCTAGCCTAGAATTTTATGCAAAGCATCCGTTAGCCCAGGCGATCTTGCAGGCGTCGACTGCTGAAACGTTACCTGTCAGTGACTTTGAGACTTTACCTGGACGGGGCTTGACGGCTAAGGTCAATGGTTTGACCTATTTTTTGGGCAACGATAAACTTTTAGTCAAACAAAAGCTTTCAACTGAAACACCATTGTTAAAACAGGCCCAGGCTTTGACGCAAGGTGGCAAAACAGTGATGTTTTTGAGCACTGAAAAAGACCTTTTAGGTGTGATCGCTGTTCAAGATCCACTAAAGCAAGATAGTCGCCATGCGATCGCACAACTACACAAGTTAGGGACAAAGACCGTGATGTTGACGGGGGATAATGAAAAGACCGCCCGTGCGATCGCTAAACAAGTCCAGATCAGTGAAGTGATCAGTGATGTCTTACCAGCTGATAAAGCAAGGGTCGTCTTAGAGTTACAAGCTAAAGGACAAAAAGTCGCAATGGTCGGAGATGGGATCAATGATGCGCCGGCTTTAGCCAATGCAGATGTCGGAGTTGCGATCGGCAATGGGACGGATGTGGCGATCGATTCGGCTGATGTCGTTTTGATGAATTCAGATCTCAGTTCACTAGCCCGAGCACTATTATTGAGTCACAAGACTTTGGTCAATATCAAAGAAAATCTCTTCTGGGCTTTTTTTTACAACTGTCTCGGTATTCCAGTCGCTTTAGGTGTCTTGACGTTCTTTGGGGGACCGTTGCTTGATCCGATGATCGCTGCTTTGTGTATGAGTTTTAGTTCGATATCAGTTGTTTTGAATGCTTTGCGGTTGAACCGCGTAAAATTAAACTAAGTGAGGATGATAGTAATGGAAAAACATACAGTAAAAGTTGAAGGTATGAAATGTGAAGGTTGCGCTAAGAAAGTGCGTGAAAGTTTAAGTCGCGTCGTGAAAAATGTTAAGGTCGACTTGGAAAAGAAAACGGCTGAATACATCGGGGATGAAACGATCGATGGTTTGAATCAAACCTTGGACGGAACGCCATATTCAGTCAGCAAATAGCTATTTGTTAAGATGTTGGTATTTTTGCCAACATCTTATTTTTTCTTGTATATCTTTTACGAGCAGTGGTTTAGAATAGAGATGTGGGCGAAAATTTTAGTAAATTAAGAAAGGGGGATCTGCCGATGCATGATTATCGCAAAGAAGTACAGCAATTGCTCGATGTGATGGGGGATAGTGAGCAGGAACTAACTCTTGGTGCTAAAGCGATCCAGTTGATCTTACAAATGGCAGCTAAGGGAAATTTAGCTCAAGGGATCGAAGAAAAGCAAGCATCAGTAACACCTGAAGTAAAAGAAGACGAAGAGGAGGGTCCGCAGGCTCGGCCTGAAGTAGAATCTGATTTAAAATCAAAACTAGTAACAAAAGATGAAAAGGAGCCTAGACCATTAGTTCAAAAAGTTGAACCAATGGTAGATAGACCGACTGATGTAAGTAAAGAAAAGGCTAAAATAGATCGGACTTCGCAGACATTACAAGCGTTGTTGAGTGAAAAAGGTGACAGTCAAGCGTTAGACAATTGGGTGCAAAAAGACCCCAAGATCTTTGAGCGCTTATTTGATATGGTAATGGTCTATAAAGTTTCAACACGTCGGATCGGTTTTAAAGCCTATAATAAAAACAATAAAGAATTAAGATTTAGAGAAACGATCCGAAATCAATTCAATCCTAAAAATGGTGATGCGATCTTGGTCAGCAACGCCCATACGGAGTCACCTCGGATCACAAAATTGATCAGACGACCAGCTGAGTCGTATTATCCTAATACAGTGACCTTTGATCGTGGGGTAGTTGAGGTCAACGCTGATAATGAACTGATCGTTAAACGCAATGTAAGTGGAAAAAAACTTCGAGTCGATGGTGAATTATTTGAGTACAAGCTCCCAGCTCAAGCCTATAATATCCACGATGGTAGTATCGTGCGGTTGCGTTGGTATGCTAATTCGCATGGTGAACGGCAAAATGAAGATATCTCGCTAGCCTGGGTCTATCCGGAGCGGCAAGAAAAAGTCACCACGCCAGCTCCGAAAAAGGAAAAGGGGCCTAAGCCACAATATCAGCCGACGATCGAATTTGATCTAGAAGGTAGAACAGTCGGGATCGTTGTTGGGCGTGAATTGTATCGTGATAAATACGAAGCGATCATTGAGGCACATAATGGTAAGATGCTGATGGTCGATGCCTTCTATCATCGCCGTGACCCAGAAAATTATTTCTCACGGCGCTTGAGTGAAGCGGATTATGTGGTCATGGTCCAAAACCAAAATAAACATAATACGAGTTATGCTTTAGCCAAGATCAAGGATCAATTCCAAGGTTTTGCAGTGGCTAAAAACTTGACCGGGATCCAGGTAGAACATGCTATCTATCGGGCCGTCAAAGGGCTACCGGCATTCGTAGCCGGTTAAAAGGAAAAATAAATGCCGTTAGCATCGTTTGAATAACGCGGGACTCATCTTGATGTGTATTTGCATCATGGTGAGTCCCGTTTTTGCATGGCGAACATGTTATCGTTATAAATAAGATAAAAAGTGCACAAACTACTAGATGTTAGTTAAAAAATTTATATGAATCTTGGCAGAGATGTCTAAAAGATATTTTTGGAGTGCTCTCGAACAAAAAGTTAATTTTTACATAAAGTAAGCGCTGTTTGGGTGGAGATGTTTCTTGTTTAAGAAAGAGTAAAATAAATTGAAATCGGTATCAATAAGGTTTAATATAGTTAGTGAAAGTATTCACTAAGGATTTATCGAGTGAATTACTAGTCATTTTTAATTTAATTATTTTGGGAGGTTCCAGATAGATGAGCAAAGAAAAGCCAAAGAAAAAAGTATTAACTCCAGAAGAAAAAGAAGCAAAGATGCAAGCAGCGCGTGTTTATACCGATGGCTTGGTCGAAAAAGCGTTAAAGGCAGAACAAGAGTATGCGACCTTTACGCAAGAACAAGTTGATAAGATCGTAGCGGCTGCAGCTTTAGCTGGCTCTGAAGCAGCTTTGACTTTAGCTCACGAAGCAGTCGATGAAACTGGACGTGGGGTAGTTGAAGATAAGGATACTAAAAATCGTTTTGCAACAGAAAATATTTATAACTTGATCAAAAATGAAAAGACAGTCGGTGTCATTTCAGAAGATAAGATCAAGGGCCAAGTTAAGATCGCAGCTCCATTAGGTGTCTTAGCGGGGATCGTCCCAACGACCAACCCAACTTCGACTACAATGTTCAAGGCTTTGATGGCTTTAAAGACGCGTAATGCGATCGTCTTTGCTTTCCACCCCCAAGCCCAAAACTGTTCAGTACACGCAGCTAAGGTCATCTATGAGGCAGCATTAGCAGCTGGAGCACCAAAAAATATCATTCAATGGGTCGAAAAACCATCACTTGAAAATACAACTGGCTTGATCCAAAATCCAAAGATCGCATCTATCTTAGCAACTGGTGGCCCAGGGATGGTCAATGCAGCGTTGCGCTCAGGTAATCCGTCAATGGGTGTCGGGGCAGGTAATGGGGCTGTTTTTGTTGATCACACAGCCAACTTAGACCGTGCTGTCGAAGACCTTTTGCTGTCTAAGCGTTTTGATAATGGGATGATCTGTGCGACAGAAAACTCAGCTGTTGTTGAAGCTCCGATTTATGACGCTTGGTTACAAAAGATGCAAGAAAAAGGTGCATATTTAGTACCAAAAGAAGACTATGCTAAGATCGAAGATTTCGTCTTTAATGACAATCACGGGGTAAACGGTCCAGTTGCAGGTAAGAGTGCTCGCTGGATCGCCGAACAAGCCGGTGTCTTTTTACCAGAAGATAAAGACGTGATGTTATTTGAATTAGATGCTAAAAACATCGGTGAAAAGTTATCCTCTGAAAAATTATCACCACTCTTGTCCATTTATAAAGCTAAAGACCGCACTGATGGGGTCAAGATCGTTGGTGCCTTGCTAGACTACCAAGGTGCAGGACACAATGCTGCGATCCAGATCGGTTCTCAAACAGATCCATTCATCAATGAATTTGGTGATAAGATCAAATCAGCGCGTATCTTAGTCAACCAACCAGATTCGATCGGTGGGATCGGTGATATTTATACGGATGCATTGCGTCCAAGTTTGACACTCGGAACAGGATCATGGGGGAAAAATTCATTGTCACATAACTTATCAACAGGTGATCTTTTGAATATTAAGACAGTTGCTAAACGCCGTAACCGGCCACAATGGGTACGCTTGCCAGAAAAGATCTACTATGAAAATAATGCGATCTCATATTTACAAGATGAGACAGAAGATATCAAGCGTGCCTTCATCGTAGCTGATCCAGGAATGGTCCAATTTGGCTTTGTGGATAAAGTTTACGATCAATTAGCCGTGCGTGATACACCAGTGAAGACAGCTCTTTACGGAACCGTAAAACCTGATCCAACTTTAGGACAAACGATCGAGATCGCTCGGCAAATGGCAGAATTTAAGCCAGACACAGTGATCGCGCTTGGTGGTGGGTCATCCTTGGATGCAGCTAAGATCGCACGTTATATCTACGAATACTCCTTAGATCAACCAGCTGGTTTCATGGATGATTACGCTAAAGTCAGCGAATTGTTCTTATTGCTACAACAAAAATTCGTTGATATTCGTAAGCGGATCGTTAAATTCCACCATGCAACAGAAACTAAATTATTTGCGATCCCAACAACATCAGGTACCGGTTCAGAAGTGACACCATTTGCGGTTATCACTGATGATAAGACACATGTGAAGTATCCTTTAGCTGATTACGAATTGACACCACAAGTTGCGATCGTGGACCCAGAGTTTGTAATGACTGTACCAAAACGCACGGTGGCTCTTTCAGGGATCGATACGTTATCCCATGCTTTAGAAGCATATGTTTCGGTAATGTCTTCTGAATTTACTCGTCCATGGGCATTAGAAGCGATCAAGTTAGTCTTTGAAAACTTAGTTGATTCATACAACTTTGATCCAAAGAACCCAACGGCTGCTGGTGAAAAGGCACGTGAGAACATGCATTACGCTGCGACATTAGGCGGGATGGCATTTGCTAATGCCTTCTTGGGTATCAACCACTCGCTTGCACATAAAACAGGTGGGGAGTTTGGCTTGCCACACGGTCTATGTATCTCGATCGCCATGCAACCAGTTATCCGCTTTAACGGGGCATCTGGTAAGGTAAAACGTTCACCATATCCACGCTATGAAGTATACCGTGCTCAAAAAGACTACGCTGACATTGCCCGTGCTTTAGGACTTAAGGGCAATAGTGATGCCGAATTAGTTGAAGCATTATGTGCTCGGATCGCGCAGTTGTTCAAAGATCTTGATGTTGAACCTAAGTTATCCGCTAATGGAGTTACCAAGGAACAATTTGAAGGAGCATTGGATGAAATGGTCGATTTGGTCTACAATGATCAATGTACACCAGCTAACCCACGCCAACCATTCTTAGAAGAGATCCGCGAATTATTGTGGGAACAATTTTAATTAAATAACGCAAAAGAGCGAGTTTCAAGTGTCGAAACTCGCTCTTTTTGTTGTGAATAAAAGCTTACCAATTTTTACATAAAATTATATAACGATTAATTTGTTTTTTATTTTTGATTAAAAAAAGGTTTGAAAAATAAAGCGTGTCGGTGTATAATTTGTAAAAAATATGCGGAGGCTTTTTTTATGAATATTATTATTATTAATCGTTGGCAAGATGATTTTGCTGATTATCAAGGAGTAGTAGACCATAAACTTAATGATGTCGTATACATAACTAATAATTCTGGAAGTAAATATTTGGATAGTGTAGTAGTTCCTTATGAACATTATGTTGTTGATAAACTTGAAGATATCAACAAATTAATGGAAATCGTAGCCAAAATAGTGAGAGAAAAAGGAAAGGTAGATAGACTGCTCGCACTATCAGAATTTGACATAAGAAATGCGGGTGTTTTGAGATCTAAATTTAATATTCCTGGGATGAACGAGCAGACTGCTAAAAATTTTACAGATAAGATATCAATGAAAGAAGCGCTAAAGAATTCGAGTATTCGATACCCGAAGTATACAAAAGACCCTAATGATATTATTACTGGTAAATTAAAATTTCCAATTGTTCAAAAACCACGTGAAGGGGCTGCAAGTGAAGGTGTTCATATCATTGATGATCTTGCTTCATTTAGAAAATTACTAGATAGGAATCCTGCTGGATATGATTATGAGGAATTTGTTTCTGGAAATATTTATCATGTTGATGGTATAAAACATGATACAGAGCTCCAGTTTATGAAGATTAGTCGCTACATAAATACTTGTTATGAATATGAAAAATTTAAGACTCCATTAGGCTCGCTACTTATTAAAAATCCTCTTTTATACGAGAAAATTTACAAGATGACTTTAAAAGTTCTTAGTACTTTAGGGATGGAGACAGGGGTGTTTCATCTAGAGTTTATACTACATGATAATGAACCAGTTTTTCTTGAAGTAGGCGCCAGACAAGGTGGTGGCGAGATTGTTCCAATGTTAAAACAAATCTATGGAGTAGATCTCGTCTTGGCATTGCTTAAAAGTCAAATGCTAGAAGACATTAGTATGTTAACTGGGCAAGAAAATGGTAATTATGGTGGTTTTCTTTTATTTCCAGAACCAGTTAGAACACCTGTAAAAGTTAAAAATAAGACGATTTTTGGTGGGAAATTGAAAACATTGGTGTATGAAATCACGCCATCAATTGGTCAAGTACTGGATGGTAATGGAGGATACTATTTCAATGCTGGTCGTTTCTTATTTGTTGGGCCTAGTGAGGGTGTAAAAGAAGATTTGGACTATGTTCTTAAAAATTACGAGGTGGCTTATGAATAAAAAAATTATGATTTTAGAGCCTGATACAACTGCGGGAGAATTATTAGTTAGTACTGCAAAGAAGTTGAATTTTGAAGTTGTAGGTGTAACAACAGTCGACGTTTATGAGACATATAGTCAAGAATTGCGCTCAAACTTAAGTAAAGTTATGTTAACACAATTTACAGACTTATATAAAGCTCGTAAGGATATTGTTGCATTTGCATCAGAAAATAATGTTCAAGGAGTAGTAAGTGGATTTGAGTTTTTCTCTGATTTAGCAGTTGAGGTTGCAACGGATTTAGGTCTTCCTACCAATAATATTGAATTTTCTAAAGTATATCGTGATAAATACCTTATGGCTAAATTGTTTGCAAAAGTAAATATTCCTAGTGCTAAAACCATACGTATAACGGATGATGTAGATTTGTATGAACTTGACTATCCACTGATTGCAAAACCAAGTAAAAATGCTGGTTCATGTTTTGTGAAAAAAGTGAATACACCTGCTGAATTACAAGAAATTGCATGTATTATTTCGAAAAATGATAAGGAATTCCCGCATGGGTTCCAATTAAAGAGTGATCTACTCGTTCAAGAGATATTGGATGGACCTGAATTTAGTGTTGAAGTTATCTCATTCAATGGGATGGTACATGTCTTATGTATTACAGATAAAATTACTACACATGGTGATTTTTTTGCAGAAGTCGGTCACATATTACCAAGCTGTGTAGACAAAATTGCTGAAGATAAGATATCTCAAGTAGCTGTTAAGGCAGTTACTGCACTTGGTATAACTAATGGTGTTGCCCATGTTGAAGTGATTTTGACCTCAACAGGACCTAAGATAGTTGAAGTTGGTGCGAGACTACCTGGAGACTATATACCTAATATTTTATTGGATGCTACAGGAATTAATGAGGCTGAATTATATTTAAAAGTAGCTTTGGGGATGCCAGTTAACTTAGAAAGAAAGTGGAGTAAGTATTCGGGTGTTCGCTTCATTCGTAATCTGTATTCAGGAAAAATCAAAAAGTTCGATGTGGCCGATAATATTGAGGTCACAAAATATGTTGATGTAGGTGATTGTGTTGAACAAAGTCCAGATAATGTTTCACGTTTAGGACATTATAGCACTACAAAAGATTGTTACCGCTCAGTTACACATGATTTAAAAAAAGCTTTAGCTAATACGGAGGTAGTATATGAAAAGAATTGCCCTGATTAGATCTGTAGACGTTAAACAAGCTCAGCCTATGCTTTTCTCTATGTCAAAGGAATTATCTAAATTCGCTAGTTTGAAATTATTCTATAGTGATGGTGAGTGTGGGAAAAAAGATTTTTGCGGAGAATTTGAACATTTTGAAAATAGTTTAAGTTTAGTAGAGTTGGCTGATAAAGTGTTGTCATGGAATCCAGATGTTGTAATATCAATTTCTATACCAGATAATAATGCACTTCGAGATGCTGTATTAGCAGATTATTTGAAAATAAAAGGTGTGAATTTTATAGCTCATCCAATACAGTCTACATTGCTATTGAGCAATAAGTGGGAAACAACAAAGTATTTAAAAAGCATGGGTGTTAGTGTACCTAAAACGGTCTATGCTTCTGGAGATTTAATAAGTAATAGAGTGGATAGTTACTCTTCTATTTATGTAGATGTTTTGATAAACGAATTGAATAATTTAGAATTTCCGTTAATTGCAAAACCTCTTTGGGATTCAATGTCACAGGGGATAAAAATTCTTAAAGATATGGAAGAGACTCGCTCCTTTTTATCGACCTTAACAGTAGACTATATATTTCAAGAGTATATTTTAGGAGAATTACTAGGCATTGAGACGATTACTCATAATGAAAATGTATACTTTCAACCATTAGTCAGGAAGTATACTAGTGAGAACCTAGTACCTTTTGATCATTTGCGCTATGGACCATATAATGGAATTCCTAAAGTTTTACTGGACCGGATGAAGAAAAAAATTAGAAATGTATGTTTGGATTTGAAACTGAATGGTTCAATTGAATTTGAAATGATCTATGATAGAAACGCTAATAATATATATATTGGAGATAAATCCGAGAATCTCAGGAATGACAAATCTTTCGTCATTGATTTCAGGAGTGAACTCTTATACGTTGCTTGGGCAGATAGAGAAGATAGATATTATGGTCAGCAAAGAAAGGTATGTTGCTGAAGTTCCCTTGAGAAAACTAAATGATGAATCCATAGAAAAAATAAAAAAGATAAACGAAATTGAGTCTATTCAAAGTGTTTCTTATCATACAGGGAAACAGCAAGTGAAAACATTGATTGCAAGTGATAGTTTGTCACAAGTGATTAAGACTATTTTTTTACTTAACGAATATGGCTTAATTCCTAATAATATTATGAAGGAGTGTTTGATGCTTAATGAAATGTCACAATCAGACTGAGGCACTGGTACAGGTGCTCAGAGAAATTGATAATAATGGGAGAGAAGTTACAACTCGAGGTTTTACACAAAAAGAAATCTTATCCAGTCTTATTACTATTGATAATCCCAATGAAAGAGCAATTGTATTGAAGAATAGAAATAATAATATTTTTGCTTTGATTGCTGAAACATTATGGGTTTTAGGGGGAAGAAATGATCTTGGTTTCTTGAGTCACTATTTACCTAGAGCAATAGATTTTTCTGATGATGGATTAACTTGGCGTGCTGCGTATGGACCGAGGCTTAGAAATTGGTATGGTATAGATCAGTTTGAGACTATTATTGATAGAATAAATGAAGATACCTATACTAAACGTGCGGTAATGACTATTTTTGATCCGCAATTAGATTTTGTTGAAACAAAAGATGTTCCTTGCAATAATTGGCTACATTTTATGTCTAGAGATAATAAGCTTAATTTGGATGTTGTAGTTAGAGCAAATGATGCTATTTGGGGGTTCGGTGGTATTAATGCATTTGAGTGGAGTGTGTTATTACAGCTGATGTCTTATTGGACGAAATTAGAAGTTGGTAGTATGACTTGGTATACAAGTACTATGCATGTATATTCAAGACATTATAATCGATATAAAAAAATTATAGATAGCTATACAGGAATTACACCGTATACTAATGGCTTTAGAACTCTGGAATTTTCAACACCATTCAAAGAATTTTCTGATTTACTTCAAAATTGTTTTTTACTTGAGAAATTGGAAAGAGAGCAAGTGAATGATGAACTATATACAAAAATTTGTACTGAAATTACAGATCCAATGTTCAGTGTTTGGATGAGACTTTTATTTGTATATAATGCATATTTACAAGGAAAAGATAGTGAAGAATTGAATAGGTATTTTCAAAATATTCCAGAATGTGATTTGAAAATTTCAGCGCTAGAGTTTTTTTATCGTAAAGGAATTGAATTAAATCTTACAGTTAAGGAACGAAAATTCTTTGAGAGGTATAGCCTATGAAAAAGAATGTTACTCTTTTTATTACTAGTGACTTTATTTCTCAATTCAGTGCCGGCATCGTTTTAGCAGCTTTGAATTGGTACATAATTGATGTGTATCAGTCTAACAGTTTAGTAGCAACGATCGCTAACATCAATGTCATTGCTGGGTTGATAATTTCTTTAGTAGCAGTTGGCTTACTAAAAAGGATGAATTCAAAACGTATCGCATTGATGTCATACTTCTTTAGAGTTATTTTCATAGCACTACCGTTGATATTACTAAAGCTAGGGATTGATGATCGTCTAGCGATCTACCTGTTAGCTTTGAGTAATGGTATTGGCTGGAATCTATATTTTCCAGCATCCAAAGATATCTTGAATAGTTTTACTGTCGAAGAAAATACACTGCAGCTCAATTCTTTTGCTGAAATTTCGATGCAAGTGGGACTATTTTCGGCAGCCCTAGTTTCGGGGATCTTGTATCGTTATATCGGCTTTGAAAATATTTTACTTTTAGGTACGTCTCTTTTTTTCGCTGCCCTTATTATTTTTGCTTTGGTGAAATATCAAGAATCAGATAAGGTAGAAGCGATAGAACAGCAAGGAGTTTTTGCTTATCTGATCGGACACAAGTGGTTATTGATACTAGGGTTAGTTTTATACATACCATTTATTGGTGCTAACGTTATTAACACAACGCTTCCTGGTTATATTCAAGCACATTTATCCGGGAATTCGATCAGTTATGGTTTTACAGATACGATGTATGGCGTAGGTGCTTGTTTAGCAGGGGTTTTACTCCCAGTCATTGCTAAATTTATCAATAAAGAACACCTCATTTTTCCGTTATTTTCAATTGCTGTGTTACTAGGTGTTGTTCTCGTGTTAAATCATAGTTTAGCCTTGACTGCCGGATATATTTTTTTATTGGGCTCAGTCGGTCCAGCGATCCGAACGATCATCTATACTAGAACAATGGAGATAGTTCCTGGCAAGCTATTGGGTCCACTTGTATCTGTTTGGAATTTTATCAATCTGATCTTTCAATTTGTCGCTAACTATAGCGTAGGCCGGGTGATGGATATAGTTGGCCCTCAATGGGGATTTATGATCTATGCTAGTACGATGCTTCTAGGGATATTGTTGTTTATTGGGATCAAAAACAGATATAGAGCATAAAAAACTCTAAGGGTAAAATATACGGGTGTACACTTTCTGGTACGGAATTATACCAAAAAGTGTACACCCGTTTTTTAGATCAAGTTTATACTTGCAAGTGGGGTCGCAGTTTCTTTTAAGACGGTATTTAAAGCTTCGATATTTGCCTTTCCTTTTGTCTCACACCAAAGGCTCGCTGCACCAGCACCATCTTGTACAAATGGGACGATGCTATCTTGCCAGGTCGCACGCCCACACAAGACACCATTGAATTTTGAACCAGCTTCATGGGCAAAGTAGAGTGTATCTTGAAACATCTGCGCCGATACGCCAGCACTTAAGAAGATAAATGGGACACCAGCAGCCGCTTTGGTCTGTTCAACAAAGTAAGCAGCTGCTTGTTCCTTGGTGTAGACTGCCTCCTCATCTTTTGCAAACCCAGCAACATAAGCCATATTAACTGGAACTTCGACTTTCAAGACATCAACGTTATAACGTGGTTTAGCAAATTCACGCATCATTTCGATAACTTTGTGCGGTTTGACGGTAGCATATTCTTTACCCTTGGTGTCTTCGATATTAGCATCATAGGACATCAATTCGAGGAAAAAAGGGATATCTTCAGCTACGCACTCACTGCCGATCCGTTCGATGAAGGCCTGTTTTTTTTCGTTGATCGCCATTGGTTCATCGACATCATAATAGACCATGAACTTAACAGCATCAGCGCCCGCTTCTTTTAAGCGTTTAGCCGACCAAGCGGGTAAAAGATCTGGCATACGTCCTGGTTCGCTGATATCATAGCCCGTTTTTTCATAAGCTAGTAAAAGGCCACAGTTGTTGTCACGGGCCAAAGCTGCGGGCAAACCATATTCTGGATCGAGTAAGATTGCTGATGAATACGCTGTCATTTTTTGAGAGATAACTTTTTTGAACTCGCTTAGATCAGAACTGGTTACGGGATGGTCGGCGTTTTTAGCCAACATCTTTTTTAATGAGCCACGTTGATCGATCGCAAGGGCTGCAATAATTCCATCAGAGTTAGAGAGCCGCTGTAAAGCCGTTGTTTTTCCTATCATGATCTCGCATCCTTTGTTTTAAAATGTTTGTTTGTGTTCTTATACGTTTAAATTACCACGGGGAAAATGATTAGTCAAACAATAATGTTTATAAATGTTTGAAAATGTTATTGAGTTGGGCTTTCAAGTTTGATCTTGTAATACTCCCAACGTTTGTACGAGCAGATGTATTCAATGATCTGTCCGCTGAGTGATAGAGTTGTTGTGCGTTCTTGTTTGACGGTCGGGGTCTCTTCACTGATCTCTAAAAGAGTAGCGATTTTTTTGGGGGTCGGTAAGATGATCTGATTATATTCAACAAAAGGTTCGGTGTTTAGCTGGATCTTAAATTCATTTTTCATTTGAGTATAGATCGAATTGTAATAAGACAGATCTTGGGGATGAGTCACAAAGCGTTCGGGTAAATAAGTACAGTGATAGATATATGGGATCTGTTTAGCCCGGCGTACACGTTCGATCGCATAATAAAAGTCAGTTGAGGCAAGGCCTAAATGTGTTAAGATCGTGGAACGGTTATCTCGAGTGATGCTGATGACTTCAACGCGGTCATCGGGAGGCGAAAAGACCTCGAGATCGCTAAATTTAACGGTCTTTAACTTGCGCGAGCGTGAGATAAAGGCCCCTTTACCTTGGTAACGCACTAAAAAACCCTCAGCGACGAGCTCTTTTAAGGCGCGGATCACGGTGATCGAACTGACATGAAAGCGTTTGGTGAGTTCAGCTTCACTATAGAATTTGTCGCCGCTTTCAAATTTGCCGGATAAAATTTCATTTTTGAGATTATTTTTGACGAGTTGGTGCTTAGGGATCTTCATAATTAATTACACATCCTTTGTGAGGGGCACTTTGTAAGCAAAATAACGTGAAGGTGCGGTCGTGATCGTAAATTCAAAGGGACGTTCGAAGATATCATAGGCAAGCCGTTGGATCTTAAGACAAGGTGAACCCACGCGCAGATCGAGTAAGTCAGCTTCGCGTTCGTTGATGAGACTAGCAAAAAATTCCTCAGCACCATCTTTGATCTTAAGTTGGTATTTAGTGGCAAGTAGGTCATAGAGCGAGTTTTTGACCAGCTCATTACGTTTTAAAGCGGGAAAGCGTTCAGCTGGTAAAAAAGTCTTTTCAAACAAAACCGGCTGGTGTCCCAACAAGCGTAGGCGCTCAACGCGGTAAACGGGCTCATCTTGAGCTAAATGGAGCATTTGGGCCACATAGTAGTTAGGGATCGTCTGGGTGAAAAGTAAGATCTCAGTCGTGGGCGCCTGCTCAGCGGGCATATCCAATTTGCTGAAGCTGTAAAAATGTGCGTAATCATATTGAACGGGTTCATAGGTTACATAATAACCGACATTTTTAGCTTTGGCGATCAATTTTAAATCTTCTAATTCGCTTAGAGCAGCGCGTACGGTGGAGCGACTGACTGAATATTTGTGCGCTAATTCTTTTTCTGTGAAAAAGCGGGTATTCGTTGGCTGCTGGGTCTCTAAAATATTTTTGATCAATTTGTCTGCTAGAATAGCGTATTTAGGGCGTTTTATCATCGCTTAACTCACCTACTTTGAAAAAATTGTACGTTGAAAAAAACGTAAGCTGATAATATTTCACCCCAATTATACACTAAATGGTATGTAAATTAATACTGAAAAAGTATAGCAAAAAAGTTTAATTAATTGTGTAAATAAGCTAGAATTAAAGTGTAAATGATAGCGTATACAAAAGTGTATGACTAACTATTACAGGTATATACCACTTTCAGCTGAACCATTTTTTGTAGCATTTATTTATTATTACCAAAACTTAGTATATTAATATAATGATTTTATTTAAGAGGACAGATGGATATGGAGAATTTTATCGTACGAGAAGACGGACTTTATCTAAACGATGAACCCTTCAAGCTTCTTTCGGGGGCGATCCATTATTTTCGGATCCCACGTGAACAATGGTATCGGTCCTTATACAACTTAAAAGCATTAGGTTTCAATACGGTCGAAACATATACGGCTTGGAACCTCCATGAACCTAAAGAAGGCGTGTTTGATTTTAGTGATCGCCTTGATCTTAAGGCTTTCATTGAATTAGCCCAGAGTTTAGGTTTGTATGTGATCGTGCGCCCGTCACCATATATCTGTGCGGAATGGGAATTTGGCGGTCTACCAGCTTGGCTCTTGACGAAAGAAAATATCAGGATACGTGCTAATGATCATGTTTTCTTACAGGCTGTCGAGCGTTATTATCAAGAACTTTTTCAGATCTTGACGCCATTGCAGATCACACATGGTGGTCCGATCATCATGATGCAGATCGAAAATGAATATGGCTCATACAGTGAGGACAAGACTTATTTACGTCAGATCAAAGCTTTGATGGAAAAATACGGAGCTGATGTGACATTGTTTACCGCTGATGGTGCTTGGCAAGCAACGCTACGTGCGGGAAGTTTGTTAGAAGACAAGATCTTAGCGACCGGTAATTTTGGTTCCCATGCCAAAGAAAATTTCACAGCGTTAAAAGCATACCAAGAAAAGCTAGGAGTCAAGCAGCCCTTGATCTGCATGGAATTTTGGGATGGCTGGTTCAGTCGTTGGGGCGAACCTGTCGTTAAACGCGATCAAGCTGAACTTTTAGCAGCATTGCGTGAAGTTTTAACGCTAGGTGCAGGTGTCAATCTTTATATGTTTCATGGTGGCACTAACTTCGGCTTCATGAATGGCTGTTCAGCGCGTAGAGAACACGACTTACCGCAGATCACGTCATATGACTACGGCGCACCGTTAAATGAAGCTGGCGAACCGACACCTACCTACTACGCGATCAAAGAGCTGATCGGCGAAATGTATCCCAAGCTTGAACAACGAGAGCCCTTAGTCGAAAAGACGCTCAAAGTTTCGGATATCAAATTGACCGGTCAGGTGGATCTATTCACTTGTTTAGAGCAAGTCAGTGAAAAGTATGACAGTCAATATCCGCAGTCGATGGAAGCATTAGGAAGTGGCTATGGCTATATGTTATATCGCACACAGATCTTACGCGATAAGCTAACTAAAGAACGTTTTCGCGTGATCGATGCTAGAGATCGGCTAGGCTTTTATCTAGACGGTGAGCATGTAACGACCCAATACCAAGAAGAGATCGGAGAAGATATTGAGGCCAAGTTACCTAATGAAACTGGGCGACTCGATATCTTAGTCGAAAACATGGGCCGAGTCAATTATGGAAGTAAGCTATTAGCTAATACGCAACGCAAAGGACTCGGACGTGGTGTCATGGCTGATCTACACTTTATCTTAGGTTGGCAACAGTATGTTTTGAACTTTGATAAGCTTACCGCAGTTGATTTTACAGGCGAATGTGTCAAAGGCCGACCGAGTTTTTATCGCTATGAGGTTGAGTTAGCTGAGACCGGAAACTGTTATCTAGATCTAAGTGGCTTTGGCAAAGGGATCGCGCTGGTAAATGGGCATAATTTAGGTCGTTTTTGGCAAAAAGGACCACAATTGGCGCTCTTTGTTCCCACAGAATTTTTAAAGCAAGGCAAAAATGAAATCGTTATCTTTGAAACAGAAGGCATTTATCAAACTAAGCTGAACTTGGTAGAAAGACCGATCTATAAACATATTGAGGAGGATGCGCAATGATTATTGCAGTACGGATCGATGGACGTTTGATCCATGGACAGGTAGCTAATTTATGGACGACTAAGTTAAATATCACTCGGATCATGGTCGTAGATGATGAAGTTTCACAAAGTGCGATCGAAAAAAGTGGACTTAAGCTTGCAACGCCAGCCGGAGTTAAGTTAAGTGTTCTTCCGTACACACGAGCAGCAAAAAATATCTTAGCTGGTCGTTATGACTCGCAACGTTTGTTGATCGTGGCCAAAAAACCGCATTATTTATTGAAATTAGTTGAAGCTGGCGTCCCACTTGAAGAGATCAATGTGGGCAACATGTCACAGTCAGACACGACGACTTCGATCACACGCTCAGTAAATGTTGATGAGCAAGATGTTGCCGAATTCAAAGAATTGAATAAACATGGGGTCCATTTGATCCATCAAATGGTACCTGCTGATTCGGCGGAAGATTTTATGGAGCTATTGAATAAGAAAGGGTGAGCCTAAATGACAATTGCATGGTGGCAGATTTTACTACTCACGTTGTATGCCGGATACCAGATCTTAGATGAATTACAGATCAACTCCTCGGCGGGTTCAGCTGTTTTTGCCGGCTTGATCTCTGGGCTTGTAATGGGTGATCTAAAGACTGGTCTATATATTGGTGGGATGATGCAACTGACGATCTTAGGGGTCGGAACTTTTGGTGGCGCTTCCAGAATCGATGCTAACTCGGGGACGATCTTGGCGACGGCATTTGCCGTTTCGGTCGGGATGGATCCCAAACAAGCGATGGCAGCGATCGCAGTGCCAGTGGCTGCCTTGATGATCCAAACTGATATCTTAGGCCGTTTTGCCAATACGTATTTTGCACACAAGATCGATAAAGATGTGGAAAACTTTGAATATAAGAAGATCGAACGTCACTTCTTGATGGGGCCGATCTCATGGTCACTTTCACGGATGTTACCAGTATTTTTAGCTCTGGCCTTTGGTGGTGGCCTAGTTTCCAAAGTCGTTGGTTACTTGAATGGCGATCTCAAATGGTTAGGGGATGGACTCTCAGTTGCGGGGGCAGTCTTACCAGCTGTCGGTTTTGCGATCTTACTTCGCTACTTACCAGTTAAGAAACACTTTGCTTATTTGATCTTGGGCTTTGTGATCACCGCACTATTGACAACGCTCTTTGGCAATATCCAATTGCTTGGCACAAGTGTTGCCGGTTTAGACAAGACTTTAGTAGCTAACTTCAATAGTATGCCAATGTTAGCGATCGCTTTGATCGGTCTAGCTTTAGCCTATATCTCTTACAAACGTAGTGATGCGGATGCACCAAAAGCACCGCAACAGCCACAGGTAAATGATAACAGTGAGGGGGAAATTGAAGATGACGAACTCTAATAAACCAAAAACAACAGGTTACAAATTGACCGATGCCGACTTCAAGCAGATCAACCGGCGCAGTCTCTTTGGTTTCCAGTTAGGCTGGAACTACGAACGCATGCAAGCGTCAGGTTATCTGTATACGATCTTGCCCCAATTGCGCAAGATGTATGGTGATGGGACACCTGAACTAAAGAAGATGATGAAATTACACACCCAATTTTTCAACACGTCAAACTTTTTCAATACGATCGTTACAGGGATCGACTTGGCGTTGGAAGAAGAAGAAGGGGCCCAATCAGCTGAAACAGTCAACGGTTTGAAAGCTGGTCTGATGGGACCGTTTGCTGCGATCGGGGATGCGATCTTTGGTGCTTTGATCCCAGCGATCTTTGGTGCGATCGCCGCTGATATGGCGGTCAAAGGTAATCCACTTGGCGTTTTGATCTGGGTCTTGGCCTGTGTAGCGATCATGGTCTTTCGTTGGAGCCAATTGAAATTTGCCTACAAAGAAGGTAGCACTTTGGTAACAACGATGCAACACCGTTTGACTGCTTTGACCGATGCTGCGACCCAACTTGGGGTCTTCATGGTGGGAGCGTTGGTAGCTACAATGATCAACGTTAAACTCGCTTGGACACCGATGATCGGAGACGTTAAGATCGATTTCCAAAATAACTTGGATATGTTATTACCTAGATTATTACCAGCAGTGATCGTTTTAGCTGTTTACTGGTTACTTGGTAAGAAAAATATGACTTCGACCAAAGCGATCTTCATCGTACTCTTTGTTTCGATCGCATTATCAGCTTTAGGTGTTATTTCAAAATAGACTCTTAGCGGACCATGGTGAAGTAGCTTCATTGTGGTTCGTTTACCATAGGAAAGGAAATGAAATTTATGAAACCATTAGTATTGATCAGTCACGGAGATCTAGGTGTTGAATTGAAGAAAAGTGTTGAAATGATCATGGGGCCACAAGATGATATCTACACAGTATCACTGTTGCCCAATGAAGGCCAAACAGAATTTTTAACTAAATTTGAAAAAGTTGTTGCTAAGCTCGATGATTTTGTTGTATTAGCCGATCTATATGGTGGGACACCGTGCAATGTGATCGCCAAACAGATCATGGCGGGGGCTAATTATCGGCTTTATGCTGGGATGAACATGGCAATGGTGATCGGGTATTTGAACGCAGAAATGTTAGGTTCAAAGGCTGATCTTATTGCGGAAGCGCGCAATGGTGTGACCGATGTCAATGAAGCGCTCCATGGCTTGATCGATGCAAATAGTTAAGAGGTGAGCAGATTGTTTGAAAAAAGTAACGCGACCTTAGAAAAATTAGGAGCCGTTATTACGACCCGTGAGATCCAACAAGAACCAAAGCTTTGGTTAGAGACCCTAGCGATCTGTCAACAGCATCAAGCTAAATTAGCTGACTTGTTGGCTAGCTTTGAGCTCAAAGAAAACCAAAAGATCCGCGTGATCTTCACAGGAGCGGGGACCTCACAGTATGTGGGGGATACCTTAGTTCCTTACCTGCGCCGGACGGGGGACACGAACCGCTTTGAATTCGTGAGTCTAGGGACCACGGATATCGTGGCAGCACCAAAAGACTATCTTTTAGCCGATGAACCGACCTTACTCGTGTCCTTTGCGCGCAGTGGGAATAGCCCTGAAAGTAAGGCAACTGTGAAACTGGCAAATAAAGTCGTCAAACAGGTCAAGCATTTGGTGATCACCTGTGCTGTTGAGGGCGCTTTAGCAGTTACGAGAAAGGCTGATGCGAACAGCTTGGTCGTTTTAATGCCAGAGCTTTCTAACGATAAAGGGTTTGCGATGACCGGCTCATTTACGTGTATGACATTAGCGGGGCTCTTGTTCTTTGATCAAACTGACCAAGCTAAAAAGATCGACTATGTAAAAACAGCAGTTAAATTAGGCGAGTATGTGATCGAACAAGAAGACCAGTTAGCAGCTTTAGTTGCGCTTGATTTTGAGCGGATCGTTTATCTGGGTTCGGGCCCGTTGAGTGGACTAGCTCGTGAAGCGCAATTGAAGATCTTGGAATTGACTCATGGTCAGATCGCAACAGTCTTTGATTCTTCGATGGGCTTTAGACATGGGCCAAAATCTTTTATCAATGAAAAGACTTTAGTGTTGGATCTTGTAGCTAATGATCCGTATACCCGCAAATATGATCTTGATGTGTTAGAAGAAGTTCACGCCGATCAGATCGCTTTGCAGACGGTAAGCATTGGGCAAGTGAGTGGCCATGAATTTACTGGCCAACGTTTCGATTATCCTCCAAGTGAGACCTTACCAGAAGGCTACTTAGCCTTGCCCGATATCATGGTGGCTCAAGTGATCGCTTTATTGACTTCACTTAAGATCGGTAACACACCCGATACTCCATCGCCAAGCGGGACCGTTAATCGTGTCGTTAAAGGTGTTTTGATCCACGAATTTGAATAAAGAAGGCGAAATGACATGCATTATTATATAAAAGCACAGACATTTTTAACTAAAAGTGGGGTAAAAACTGGGGGCTATCTAGAGATCAAGGATGGTAAATTTGGCCGTTATCTACCGCCAGAGACCGATCTTTCTGCTGCAACGATCATCGACAAAAAAGATGCGATCATTGCCCCGGGCTTAGTTGACACGCACATCCATGGCTATGCGGGACATGACGTGATGGATGCCGATCCAGCAGGCTTAGCTGAGATCTCACAGGGGTTACTTTCATGTGGGGTAACTTCCTATCTGCCGACGACTTTGACCGCACCACCACAAAAGTTAGCGCAGGTTTGTCAGTTGCTAGGTGAAAAAGCTCATGAAATATCAGGTGCCAAGATCCAAGGGATATATCTTGAGGGACCTTACTTTACTACGGAACATAAAGGAGCACAGAACCCAGCGTATATGCGCGATGCCGATCTTGTTGAGCTTAAAAGCCTGCAAGCTTATGCAAAAGGAATGATCAAAAAGATCGCCCTTGCCCCCGAACGTCCAGGAGCGCTCGAATTTACCAAGCAAGCTGTCAAAAGTGGGGTCAAGGTTTGTCTAGGGCATAGTAATGCTACCTATAAAGAAGCGATGGCAGCTGTTGATGCTGGCGCTGATATCTTTGTTCACACGTATAATGGGATGAGTGGCCTAAATCATCGGGCACCTGGAATGGTCGGAGCTGCTTTTGCAAGTGATGCTTATACTGAGTTGATCTGTGACGGACATCATGTTCATCTGGGTGCGATCTCAGCGTTGCTCAAGGCTAAAAAAGAAAAGACCGTTTTGGTGACTGACTGTATGCAAGCAGGCGGGATGCCTGAAGGTGAGTATATGTTAGGCGAGTTTTTGGTCGAGGTCAAAGATGGAGCGGCCCGCCTAAAAGATGGTGGCAGTTTAGCTGGCAGTGTCTTAGAGCTATTTACCGCAGTCAAAAATCTTGTTGATTGGGGGCTATGTAGCCTTTCAGAAGCATTTGAAATGGCAAGTGAGCTTCCAGCTAAGAGTGCCGGGATCGCTGATGTCTGTGGCAGTATCCAAAATGGCCGTGACGCTGATTTCTTGGTAGTCAGCCCAACTTTAGAACTCAAAGAAACTTATGTTGATGGCCAAAGTGTTTATCAAAGATAATGCTCTCTTTGATAAGCAAATAAACTCCCGCTCAAGATGCAAGAACACACCTTGAGCGGGAGTTTTTGCTAGTAGTTATTTATACACTACCAGATCTCTTTACCTGTTTCGACTACTAATTTGACCTTGGCCCATTGTTCATCTTCGGTCAATTCGTTACCTTCTTCCGTTGAAGCAAAACCACATTGAGTTGAGATCCCCAGATTTTCTAAGGGTACTAGCTTGGCTGCTTCAGCTACTCTAGCCTTTAACTTAGCTGGATCTTCTAAGTCAGGGAATTTTGAGGTCACTAAGCCTAAAATGATCTTGACGTCTTTTCGATCGTTCCAGATCTGCTTTAAGGCATCAAAATTGCCGGAACGTTCATTATCGTATTCTAAGAATAATTCATCATAGTTCAAAAGACTTAAGTATGGTGCGATCACGTCATAGCTACCACTGAATAGGTAAGTCGATTTGAAATTGCCCCGACAAATGTGGGTCGTGATGGTCATATCGGCTGGGACTTTTTCAAGCATCTTATTGATGACAAAGACGCTATCTTTGGCTAAAGCTAAATATTTGTCGCGTTCTTCACCCGTTGTTTCATTTAACTTGCTGATCAAAAAGGCCCAGGTCGTATCATCTAATTGTAAATAACGACAACCTAGATCATAGAAATGCTTGATCGTTTCACTATAAGCTTGAGCTAAGCCCTTGAGAAATTCTTCCCAATTAGCATAGAAGAGTTTGTAATTTTTACTGCGATCATCTCTAAAGAAAAGTGTTGGAGAAGGGATCGTCTGTTTAGCAACAACGCCTTTTGGAACGATGCTCTTTAGATACTTAAATTGTTCAAAGAAGGGGTGGTCTGGATTATATTCGATACGGCCACCCAACTCAACATTGTCAGTTCGGGTCTTTTCCCCGTGGAATTTATAACTTTGGCGATAATCATAGCGTTTGACACCCTTGAAGCCCCAAAGAAAATCTAAATGCCACCAACTGCGACCAAATTCACCATCGGTTGCATCCTTTAAGCCAAGTTTAGCTTGTTTTTCAACAACACGTTTGATCTCTTTTTTCAAGATCTCATCGTAATTGGCTTGGTCGATCTTACCGTTTGCTAAATCCTCTTTAGCATGTTTTAATTTACTTGGTCGTAAAAAACTACCGACAACATCATAGTGTGAACTAAATTTTTCATTCATAATTAATGCCCCCTTGAAATCGTGAAGCGCTAAACCTCACGTTACTTTAAGGATAACGCTAATTTCCCACTTAGACAAAGAAAAGCAATTTTGTAGCTAAAAATAGTGAAAAAACTAAGGAAAATTTCAAGGATAAGATACCTATTAAAAATGACCGATTTTAGCTAGAATATTACTAAAAACTAGAGATAATGAAGGGATGTTAAGACGTGAAGTGTCCAAAATGTAATTCGACTAATCCAACTGGCTCAAAATTTTGCCAAAGTTGTGGTGAAACTTTGCCAGATCCAACTACTCAAGTATCAAGCGCTAAGCCAGAAAAGCTCTGTCAAACTTGTGGTGCCTCAAATGATATCAAAAATGATTTTTGTGACCAATGCGGTGCGCCCTTTGCTGGCACGGCCCCAAAACAAGCTCCTGCGCCAGAACCGACCTATTCGCGAACAAAAGGACCATATGCGGGTGTTCCCCAACGTAAAAGTAATCCAGCTGGGATCATCATTGGGGTAGTTGCAGGGCTACTTGTTTTAGGTGTTGGTGGGTATTTTGCCTATAATACACTCAATAAACCAGCTAATGAAACAACTTCTGTAGCTAAAAGTAGTAAGGCTAAAAGTTCGACTGAAAAAGAGAGCAGTAGTGTTGCTTTTAGCAGTAGTGAAACTTCAAGTTCAAAGTCCAACTTTGATGAAGCTAAAGTCAAAGAACTTGTAGCTAATGATATCGGCGGGATCGCTGGTGATAAAACGGTCTACGTGGCTCCGATGAACGAAGATACGAGTTATCTATTGAACAACCAGACCCAAAGTGCAGCTTCGGTGATCAAACTCTTTATTTTAGCAGCAGCCTATGCCCAACAAAAGATCGGGACGATCAATTTAGATGATACGTATACTCTTTCTAATGCTGATAAAGTTGGTGGGACAGGTGTGATCCAAAATATGCCGGCGGGCAAGACCTTTACTTACCGTGAATTATTAGCTTATATGATCGATGAAAGTGACAATACAGCGGCTAACATCATGATCGATGCTTTAGGTGGGATCGATAAAGTCAATGCACAGATCGAAAAGATGGGCGCACATGATACTAAGTTACAACGTAAGATGATGGATACTAAGTCACTTGAGGCTGGTCGCGACAATATCACGTCAGCTGCTGATGTGGGTGAATTGTTGAAGAAAGTTTATAACCACAAATTGATCAGTAAGAGTGACAGTGCTGAATTCTTAGATATTTTAAATAAGAACCGTGATCATGATAAATTAGTTCGTGACCTACCAACTGGAGCTAAGGTCTACAACAAGACTGGGATCATGCAAAATTACGGGATCTTAAATGATGCAGCGATTATTGAAAATGAAAACGGTGCGTTTGTCGTCGTTGTCTTGACCCAAAATGGCGATAACAATGAAGAACAAGCTGCCATGAATAAATTAGGTCTGGACCTATACAATACCCTATTACAATAACTTTAGCGGGCCATGAGGTGATAACATGAAAAAGCAGTTACGTATTTTAGGCGTACTGGTTTGCTTGTTACCCTTAATGACAGGGTGTTTGCCCCAAACTAAGGACAAACAAGGATCTAGTAATAGCCATAAAACTAGTCAAACAACTAAAAAGGAGACTAGTAACAGTAGCTCTAGTTCCAGCGAAACTAAAGTCAGTAAAACGTCAAGCAGTCGAGCAGCAGCTTCACATGCTCCAGTGACAAAGGGTGTGACAAAAGAGCAACCAGTGTCGGATTCTGTTGTTGGACAGACTCTACCTAATGGAATGGATTTTTATTATCATTTAGCGATCCAAGCAGGAATATGTGATCAAAGCGTTTCACCTGAGGATTTTTATCGTGAAGCAACTTTAGGTGATCAACAAGTTACTTATCAAGGCCATACGGTAACCGTTAAACTTATCCACAAGGGTGAGGGTGCGTATGAACAAAACGGAGAAACAGTGATTGATAATTCCATTTATGAGATCGTTTCGGTAAATTGAGATAAAAACAGTGCAAAAAAATCGGGTAGTGCCTTAGCATATAGCTATGACACATCCGATTTTTTTGCACTGTGGTAGTCGTGCTTCAGAAATCTGAGCCTAGCGTATAGCTACGAATAGTCAATGCTGCAAGGTACGCACCATCGCCTATTCTAGGCTATCCGTACGGCTCACCCGATTTCTTACGCACTGTTATAGTTTTTCGCCGTTTGATGCGATCACTTGTTGGTACCAATAAAAGGAATCTTTGCGGATCCGTTTTAAGGTACCATTGCCCTCATCGTCTTGATCGACATAGATGAAGCCGTAACGCTTAGAAATTTCCGAAGTTGAAGCACTGATCAGATCGATCGGCCCCCAAGTCGTATACCCCATCAATTCGACCCCGTCACCGATCGCTAACTTCATCTGCTCGATATGTTTACGTAGATAATCGATCCGATAGTCGTCGTGGATCTTGCCATCAGAAGTGACCTCATCGAGAGCACCCAGCCCATTTTCTACGACGAAAAGTGGTACTTGGTAACGATCCCACATCTCGTTTAAGGCGATCCGAAGCCCGATCGGATCGATCTGCCAGCCCCAATCACTTGTCTCAAGATAAGGATTAGGTTGTCCAAGGGCGAAATTACCTAAAGCTTGATCAGTCGTGTCTTTGGCCGAGCTGATCGTTGACATGTAGTAGCTAAAGCTTAGGTAATCGACTTTTCCTTCAGCTAGGATTGCTGTGTCTTCTGGTGCAAAGTCTAAGGTGATCTCGTGCTCTTTAAAGAAGCGATTCATGAAGTTTGGATATTGACCACGTACTTGAACATCGGTAAAGAATAGATTGAATTGATCATTTGCTTGAGCTGCGCGGACATCAGCGGGGTCGGGGGTAGCTGGATAAGTTTGCATCCGTGCTAGCATACAACCGATCTTGGCGTTAGGGTCGAGCTCATGGAGCTGCTTGACTGCTAGGGCACTAGCGATGAATTGGTGATGCAAGGCTTGATAGCGTAAGTTGAGCGTTTCTTTTTCACTTAGCCCAGCATCGATCGCACCTGTGCCGACAAAGCCCATCGAAGCGGCATTGATCTCATTGAAAGTCATCCAATATTTGACGATCCCACGGTAGCGTTCAAATAAAACTTTTGTGTAGCGGGTAAAATGTTGGATCACTTCACGACTAGCCCAACCGTTGTATTTGAGGGTAAGTTCGAGTGGCATCTCATAGTGTGAGATCGTGACGACTGGTTCGATATTGTATTTCTTACAGGTCGCAAATACCTTATCATAAAATGCAAGGCCCTTTTCATTAGGTGTCTCTTCTAAACCAGTCGGAAAGATCCGAGCCCAAGCAATTGAGAGCCGAAAAGCCTTAAAGCCCATTTCACTGAAGAGTTTGATATCTTCTTCATAATGATGATAAAAATCGATCCCACGGCGCTTAGGATAGTTAGCCACGCCAGGGTCAGCGATCGCTTCTTGGATGCTGTCTTTAGTTACAGAACTCATAGTGAATGTTTTGCGGTCAGTGGCTTTCTTGACGACCTCAGCCGTTGTTAGACCTTTACCGTCAATGTCAAATGCTCCTTCGATCTGGTTAGCTGCTGTTGCGCCCCCCCAGAGAAAGTCTTGCGGAAATGTTTTAGGAAAATCAGTTTGATACATTTTTTTCACCTCAATTATTTTAAGTCAAGTAATTTAGCGCCAGTCTTGATCGCACCTGTTTTGACAGGAACGATCTGATGGTAATTCTTGGAATTGGTAACAATGATCGGGGTCGTTAAGCTAAAGCCAGCTTTTTTGATCTGTTCAAGGTCAAATTTGACGAGGGGTTCACCGGCTTTGACTTTTTGACCTTGTGTAACTAGAGTCTTAAAATATTTACCATCTAGTTGAACGGTATCCATCCCGATGTGGATCAAGATCTCAGCTCCCGCAGTGGTATTTAGACCGATCGCATGTCCCGTTGGAAAGACAAGGGCGATCGTGGCATCAGCTGGTGCACAAACGACGCCGTTGCTAGGTTCGATAGCGATCCCTTGTCCCATTGCCCCCGATGCAAAGACTTGATCACTGATACTATCTAAAGCCACAGCCTTACCAGTCAAGGGACTAACTAGTGTGGTCGGAGCGTTGTAGCTAGCAGGGGACTCACTAAGAACTTTATAGGTTGCGACTTGTTGGGCTTCTTTGGCTGTCTTTGCTACAGTTTCAGCTGTTTTTTGGTCTTGCACTTCAAGGACACTTTGACGCCCAAAGAGCATTTGTAAGATAAAACCAAGGATAAAGGAGACTCCCATGGCGATGATCAAGCCATAAACTGACATGTCCATACCGTTTTTTGGTGAGATCGCAGTTGGGATAGAGAAGATGCCGAGACCACCCATCATGAAGAATTTGGTGCCAAAGAAACCAATCAGACCCCCACCGATAGAAGCTGCGATACAGCTTAAAATAAAGGGACGTTTACGCGGTAAAGTCAAACCATAGATCGCAGGTTCCGTGACCCCGAAGATCCCTGAGATAAAGGCTGGAAAAGCCAAACCTTTGACTTTAGTATCTTTTGCTTGGAATAAGATCGCTAAAACGACCCCAGTTTGAGCAAAAGAAGCCGCTAATACCAAACTGATCGTGGTATCGAAACCTTGTGCAGCGATATTAGCCAAGGCGACGGCAACAAAGCCCCAGTGGACGCCAAAGATAACAAAGACTTGCCAAAAGGCTCCCATCACTAAGCCAGCTAAGATAGGGCTCAAATTGTAGATGCCTTCAGTGATCGCGGCTAATAGATCCCCGATCCAAGATGCTAGCGGTCCGATGACTAAGAAAGTGACCGGAACGGTGATAAGCAAGGTGGTAAATGGAACTAAGAACGTTTTGACTACGGTTGGGATGAACTGCTTGCACCATTTTTCAACTTTAGCGGCAAACCATACGGCAACGATGATCGGAATAACGGTCGAAGAGTAATTGATCGCAATGATCGGCAAGCCAAGAAAGGTTGCATGGATATCAGATTGGATAAATGTTCCTTCAAAGAGCGTATAAAGCGTCTTTTGTTCACTACTCATTGCGACGATCGCAGGATAAGTCATGGCTGCCCCGATCGCGATCGCAGTGAATCGATCTAAGCTAAATTTCTTAGCTGCCGTTAAGCCTAAGATGATCGGGAGAAAGTAAAAGAATCCATCCCCGATCGCATAGAGTACTTGATAGGTACCAGAAGTGGTATTCAACCAACCAAAAGCAGCACACATGGCAGTCAGCCCTTTGATCATCCCAGCAGCACATAGCGGACCTAAGATCGGTTGGAAGATCCCTGAGATCAGATCGATGAAACGGTCGAGTAGACTCATGTTTTGTTTGTCGACATAATCATCAGCCACAGGCGCACTGCTGTTAAAACCTCCTAATTTGACCAAAGTATTATAGACATCAGGAACATGATTGCCGATCACGACTTGGTATTGTCCCCCAGACTTGACGACCGTGATAACACCATCATTTTGCTTTAAAGCTTCATCGTTAGCCTTAGAAACGTCTTTTAATTTGAACCGTAAACGAGTCGCACAGTGAACGACGCTTGAAACATTGTCTTTGCCACCGACATTTTCAATAATGAAGTTAGCTAGTTGTTCATAAGCCATGTTAAAATTCCTCCTTTATAATAAGAAAACCCAAGTGTCCTCAAAGAAAGCTGGAAAGCTTGATTTGAAAACAACTTGGGTTCATGCCTGATCGTATCAGTAACATACCATAAGTGTTTAGTTAGTATTTGCTTGGCGTGAAGTAACGCGGAAAATATGCAAGGTCAGATATACCAATTCATCGGCTTCAAGTTGCCAGCCCATTTTGGCGTTGAGTAAGATAGCGATGCGCTTGGCAGTCTCATAAGCTCGCGTGTATTTGACCTGCATCAGTTGAAGTAAAGCTGGATCGAGTTTTTCGCCTTCTTGATGCTTATCTTTTAGTAAGCGAACGAGTAAGGTCCGCAAATGCGAGACGAAGCGACTATAATTAAATGATTGCTGATCGAGTTCTAATTGATACTCGTAAGAAACGATCTTGATGATCTCAGTGATCAATTGCGTGATCTGGATCGTTTCTTGTAATTTAGCATCGTCTGAAGTTGCATTGACAAAGTGATAAGTCATCAAGATCGACTCGCTAGCTGGTAGTTTTTGCGCCGTTGCCTTTTCGATCACGGTGATCGCGTCTATAGCAACTGTGTATTCTTCGGGAAAAAGATTGCGGACTTCCCAGCGGGTGTTAGTTGCATTCATATCGATACTGTCTTCACTGCGAGTCAAGGCAAAGTCGATATGGTCGGCTAAAGCTAAATATTGAAAATCATTGAATTTGATATTTAGCTTTGGTTCAGCGAGTTTGATAACTTTGGTCGTCAGTTCTAAAGTCCTAGCGCTGATATCCTTTAGTTGCATGCTCGATTCTTGATCTTCAGCTGTGATAAAGCGCCGTTCGATCTTTGCTTGGTCGATCTGATCGCCTTTTTTGAGTCCAAAGCCGATCCCTTTGCCGATGACGATCTCTTCTTTTCCCTGCTCGTTTTCCACTAAAGCAACGCTATTGTTGTAACTTTTTAGAAAACGCACTACTTCACCTCCTTGGAAAAGAAAAAGCTGTTGTAATAGGATAAAAGAGCCACTAGCCCCATCTACCTATAACAACAGCTAATGCCTGATAAAATCAGTAACACGCTTAATTACATAAATAATGATAACGTTTTCTTCGAGGGTTGTCAACGCTTTATTTGTTGAAATGAGTAGGTAAAACAAAGAAATCCGTCTAAGATAAAGCATGCGTGCTCGACCGTGAAATGATCAGTGCTCAGCTTATGACTAATTGTTCAGCTGTATAATGTTTTTCTAGCACTCAGCACGCTATGCGCTTATGTGTTCTATCATTATAAGCTAAAAGAATAAGATATTTGCAAAAAAGTTGCATGCGGTGTATCCTAGTATGAAATATAGACGGAGGTGTTTTTCATGGGCATGCATGAATATTTAAAGAGTTTGAGCGATCTTGAGATGATCAATCGAGCCCCAGGTTATTTCAAATTTGAAGAACACAATGTGGCAGCCCACTCATTTAAAGTGACGCAAGCTGCGCAAATGTTAGGTGATATCGAAGAACAAGCGGGGCATGCGGTCGATTGGCGCTCACTATATGAAAAGGCGCTTAATCACGATTATACGGAACGTTTTATCGGTGATATCAAAACACCAGTCAAGTATGCGACTAACGAGTTACGGATGATGTTAGCAAAAGTTGATGAGTCATTGACCGAAAACTTCATCCAAACTGAGATCCCAGTCGAATTTCGCGCAGCCTATGAGCGCAGATTTGCGGAAGGTAAAGACGATACTTTGGAAGGAAAGATCTTGTCAGTCGCAGATAAGATCGACTTGATGTATGAATCCTTTGGTGAGATCCAAAAGGGTAATCCAGAACCAGTTTACATGGATATTTATCGTTCAAGTTTAAAGGCGATCATGAAGTTCAATGATATGGCAAGTGTGCAATACTTCTTGAAGATGATCTTGCCGGAATTATTGAAGGATAATGCGAACACCAATGCGCAAAATCATTTAGCGATCATGACGACCCAGATCATTCAACAATAGCCAGAAAGACGCTGTTTAGGCGTCTTTTTTTGTTAAAAACATTAAAGTATTAATCGAGGAAAATAAGTGTTATCCTATTGGTGGACAGGAGTGATAAAATTGACAGAACAACGAACTTTAGTGTTAGTTAAACCAGATGGCGTCGAAGGCCAACACATCGGCGATATCATCACCCGTATCGAACATAAAGGCTACCAGATCACAGCCTTGAAAGTGATCCAAGCGACTAAAGAGCAACTTGAAGCGCACTATGAAGACAAGGTCAATGCACCATTTTTCCCAGAGTTGGTCTCATATATGCAAGAAGGACCGATCGTTGGGATCATCGTGACCGGAACAAATGTCGTTCCTATCATTCATCGCATGGCAGGAGCAACCAACCCTGGCCAAGCTGATTGGGGCACAGTGCGTGGAGACTTTGGGCGTGAATGGCCCGACGGTAATTTGCGTAATGTGATCCATACTTCGGATAGTCCAAGTGAAGCTGAAAGAGAGATCAGCATTTGGTTCCCAGAAGAAAGTAGATAAATTTGCCAAAGATCGACAAGTTGTCGGTCTTTTTAGCTAGAAAGAAGGAACTTATTATATGGTAGTTTTAAATCAAGCAAAGCGCCTCGAACTCTTGGAAAAGCTAGTCGCGATTCCTTCAGTCAATGATCATGAGCAAGCCGTAGCTCAATTCTTACATATATATTTAGCCAAATATGGGATCAGCTCGCAGTTAGTTCAAGTAGCTCCAGATCGCGCTTGTTTAGTTGCCCAAATCGGGACTGGGACACCTTGTCTAGCACTTGCGGGACACTTAGATGTGGTTGCTGCCACGGCTAGTGCTTGGCAAAGTGATCCCTTTGTTTTGACCGAACGCAACAAAAAACTATATGGCCGTGGTGCTAGTGATATGAAAGCTGGGGTGGCAGCTTTGGTGATCGCTTTGATCGAATTGGTCCACGCTAAGAAACTGCCAAGGGGACAAGTACGGCTGTTATTGACGGTCGGTGAAGAGATGGAGCAAGCGGGCTCGAAGTTACTTTACGAGCAAGGGTATATGCAAGATGTCGATGCGTTACTGATCGCGGAGCCGACTGATCTAAAAGTAGCTTATGCGCATAAAGGGTCGATGGATATAAGCGTCGTCTCGCGGGGAAAGAGTGCGCATAGTTCGATGCCAGAACAAGGATATAATGCTTTAGAACCGTTGATCGAATTTTTGTATCGGACTAAAAAAGCTTTTCTAAAGGCTGCCAAACCAGATGAACTGTTAGGCAAAGCGACCTTTAATGCGACTGTGTTGAAGGCTGGGAGCCAAGTCAACTCGTTGCCTGAGCGAGCCACCGCTGAGATCAATGTCAGAACGACTCCGACTGTGGATAATGAAAAAGTTCAAGCACTGATCGAGCTGTGGAAAAACAAACTAAATGCTACGGGAGCTAAGCTTACAACTACAACTTATCTAAATAAAGTGGCAGTCAAAAAAGATCCAGATTCATCTTTGGTGCACTTGGCCCAAGCTCTAGGTGAGAAATATTTGGGGCAGACGATCAAGAAGATCGCATTAGCTCCAGTGACGGATGCTTCCAACCTGACTTTGGACAAGCCAGCAACTTTTCCATTAGCGATCTTTGGCCCGGGGAACCAAAGTGTTCATCAAGTCGATGAATATGTGGATAAGTCACAGTATCTGGCATTTTGTGAGCTTTATCAGGCGCTGATCGTGCAGTATTTGGAGAATTAATAATTAAAAGTTAAGCAGAGTTAGATGGAACGGTCTAACTCTGCTTTTTTGCTTAAAGTTGTTGTTCTAGTAGATGGGTGATATTGATGAAATTTTGGATCAATTGTTCTTGTTCCTTTAGTGGTAATTTTTGAAGTTCACGAGTCAATTCTTTGAGATGATGAGAGGAATTTGTTGAGGTGAGCGGACTAACGAGCGTCGCTATTGTAACGTTCAAAGCGCTTGCAATTAATAAAAGATTGTTAAAAGTGATATTTTTAGCGCCACGCTCAACAGCAGAGATAAAGTTGAGCGAAAGAGAACTTTTTTCGGCTAATTGTTCTTGTGTATAGCCGTTTTTCTTTCTATAGTAACGAATATTATCACCGATATTAATATTATTTTTCATAAAAAATCATCCTATCGTTAAAGTTAAGTATAACGATAGGGTAAATATCAGCTAGTTTTAACTTCCTATAGGAATTATTAATATTGCCTATAGGGATAAAAAGTGATAGAATTCTATCAAGAAGATTGATTTTTTCTAAAGGGCGTTAGAAAAAAATTAATAAAAAAATTTAGGTAGATACCAAAATGTAATTTATTAGTAGAAAGAGTGGAGGAATCATCAATGGATAATAAGATGTATTGCACAAATTGCGGGGCAGAAATGGATCCAAATGCTTCGATTTGTGTTAAATGTGGTGTTAACAAAGGGAAGGTCAAAAAATATTGTGCTCATTGTGGCAAACCAGTCAGTGAAGAACAAGACGTCTGCACAAACTGTGGCGCACAACTTTCAAATCGGATCGATATTTCTAAGGGTAAAGACACTATTAAGAATTTAAGTGATAAGGCAATCAAAGAAACAGGGAATTTAGCTGAACTTGCAAGTAAGAAAACGGGTAAGCAGATCAAACCGGTACATTTGATCAGTGCGCTTGGAGCCTTGGTGGTCGTTATTGTTGTAGCTGTTTTCTTGATGATGCCTAAACATTTAGACGGTACATATACTACTAAGGTGAATGTTTTAATTGCTGAGGTAAAAGCCAGCTATAGTTTCGATGGTGATAAGTTCACAAAAAGGGTAAATGGCGAAAAGACGAAGACCGGAACCTATGAGATCAAAGACGGTAAAGTTATCCTTAAACCTTTAAATGGTGAGAGTATAACGGGTGAATTGTCAAAAGACAAAAAGACTATCACGATCGATAAGCTAGAATACAAGAAGAATGAAGAAAAATAAGATGATGAGTAAAAAAGGAATCTATGCAACTGTGTCGCTTCTTAGTCTGCTAGCATTGACTGCTTGTGGAAATAAAACAAGCGATACCAGTAGTAAAAAAGAGAGTACAAGTATTACTAAGCCTGCTAAATCATCTGAGAAAATAAGTAGCTCAGATTCTTCTGGTAAGAAAGCACAGGCATCCAGTCAAGTCAAAGAGGGCATGGATCTTGAACAGATCAAAGCCGGAAATTATGCTGGTTTGCAAGGTGAGTGGTATGAACTAGGTCACGGGAGAAATTATATTCCTGGTAAATCGGGCACCAATTATAAACCTGGAGGTAATGACGTATTGACGATCACCAATGATACGATCTCGGCTTCGGGAATGTCTGTTTCTGGGCGAACTTTGACTGATGATAATGGTGAACACTCGCTTAAGTTTAGCGAATCAGATGGAATTTTGAAGGCTACGCTCCAAGATGCATCAAAGGTTGCGGTCAATTGGAGTGTCACTTTCTATCCTAAAGGTTCGACAACAGCTTTTTCCAATGATGGAAGTACCAATGATCAAAACGTTATCGTTGTGTGGACAAGTAATAATCAATATACCCAAATCTTTGCTCAAGCTGGAGCAAAGACCGCAACAGATAAGCCAGAAGCCGATACCAAGACTGCAACAAGTGGTGTAGATCTAAATCAGATCATGAACAATAATTTTGCAAGTTTAGTCGGTACTTGGAAAAATCCGAATACAGGCGAAACGATCGTTGTTACTGATAAAGTTGAACATCGTCCCGCCGATGTACCGGACCATTTAGGACCTGTGGGAGCAGTATTAGATACTCCAGTACGTGAAGGGCACCAAGATGTTTTCATACCAATACGTATCGAAAATGGACATCTCTTACTAACTGAGTCTAATTATGGTGTTGTTCTCGGTGGACATCCATTTATTCTTGTTCCGGCAGGTGTCAAATTAAGTGATGCGGATGATTCAGATGAAAATAAGGACCGTTTGATCAGTGGTGGTGGACAAGCGGGTTATAAGGAAAGTGCTTATTATAAAGTGAACTAGAAAGGAAAGATGAACTGATGACTAAAGATGATATTTTAGCTTATTTATCACAACAAATGCAACGGACGCAAGGTGTTTATGTCGCTGAACAAAATTTAGCACGGCGCCAAGAGATCTATAACGAAACCAAGCAAATGTGGAAAAAGCGGATCATCGCCTGTTTCGTATTAGGTGTGATGGGGCTCTTTTCAGGGAAAATTAGTGATTTAGGTGTTGCTCTTTTATTTATTGGAATCGGTTGTGCACTTTTATATTTTAAACATAAAAAAGTTACTGAAGCTGAAAATGATATTGCACAAATCAGAAGTAAACTTGCGCAATTAAAAAATCAAGATGAGTATCGCGCAGGCCTGGACAGCTTTCCAAGCAAGTTCTACAACTATGCTTTAGTGAGCCGGCTGCTTAACTTAGTATATGAAGAACGTGCTCTTACATTACAGGACGCCTATAACATTTTAGAAAATCAGTTGCATAATGAACATCAAGAGAATTTAGCAGAACAAAATCTAAGGGCTGTTCAAAATGCCGAGACCTATGCGCGTAATGCTTCATGGGCAGCATCTATATCAGCATTTAATTCTTTCAGAAAATAAGAGATGATCGGAGGCCAAAATGGAGTACAAAGTTGGTAGATTACTAGGGAATAAACCTAAGGAGCACGCACTTTCAGATATTAGTGATAAATTACTCGATGGTGACGTTGTACGTTTGACTTCAGACATCATTGATAGTGCGGTTATCACCAGTGATATTACGATCGACGGCCAAGGACATACTTATTATGTTGAAGATGCTGGTGGTGCAGGATTGATTTTGAAAAATAATTGCCGGGTGATCAACTGTAATTTCGTTATTGGAAAGAAAACTAATGGAATCTATGCTAGAGTGTATAACTTAAATGTCGAATTGGAAAATTGCACATTCAAGCATGTTTCTTGGGAAGATTCCTACCCATCTATTACTTCGGGAACTTATACTTGTGATCATATCATTTGTAATAATGTAGATATTGATTATGGAATATTGAGTACAAAGCGTTTAAGTGGTCAAAACATTAGCTTGGGGAATCCAGCTTGTCGTTATTTCACTGATATTGAATGTAATGTGGATAATAAAAATCATACGGCTACTGAAATCGATGTTGGTACATTGACAACAGTTGGTACTCGTCTCTATGCTCGCGGGCAGATCAAAAACCTGATCTGTCTCAATACTCATCTTGATTCAATGGGAGAGCATATTTTAGTTGGCGATCTGACCCTGAGATTAGACCTCGACAGTCAAGAAGATATGCAATGGAATGCAATTATAGGTGTCTTCTTATTAAGCAATACAACGATCGAGCGTGTTATTACGCCCAATTCTTCTGAACGAACTATCAAACGACATCAACAATGTATGCAAGCTTTTAAAGTAAACCCTAAAGAAAAAAATACAGTTATCAATATTAATGGTGGCGAGTGGAGTATTGAAAATCATTGGGTAAATCAAATTTACCGAGGAACTATCAATTTTAAAAACTATATCGATGTCAATGAGTGGTTTTTTAAGAGTGAGGATGCAGTTGGACGTTGGGAAAACAGTAAATTTCGTTATAAAAATACCTTTGAAGCAACTAAAAAAGAGGAGCCTAAAAAGGATAAAGTATCCAGTGTAGAAACTAAACCAAAAACGGCCAAAGAAAAGCTCGACGAGATGATCGGGTTGGCTGAGGTGAAAAAGAAAGTTCAAGCTTACATTGCAACTAATTTGGCAAATAAAAAGCGTAAAGAATTAGGGATGGAAGTTGAAGCAAGCAGTCTACACTTGATTTTTGGTGGTTCGGCTGGAACGGGTAAGACTCAGGTTGCTCGCCTTTTGACGGATATTTTATACGAAAATGGAATTATCAAAAAAAATCTGTTAAAAGAAGTTTCTGCTAAGGATATGGTGGCTAAATATACTGGACAAACTTCAACTAAGACCCATGAGCTCATCGAATCGGCTTTAGGTGGGGTACTATTCATTGACGAGGCTTATGAATTGATCCCGGGAGGTGATTCAGACACATTTAAAAAGGAAGCTATTACAACGTTGGTCAAGGATATGGATGATTATCGTGCAGACTTGATCGTTATTATGGCTGGCTATACAGCTGAGATGGAAAAGCTTTTGAAGGTCAATGCTGGCCTACCTAGTCGTTTTGTCAACAAGATCCATTTTCCAGATTATAGTGAAGATGAATTGATCGCGATCGCACAGTTGCAATTGCGACAACAAAAACAAGTTTTGACGGATGAAGCCAGAGAAAAACTTGAAAATGTTATTCGGAAAGCTAAGCAAAACGAACAGGTGGATGGTAATGGACGATGGGTCAGAAATTTATTGCAATTCATTCGCCAAGCGCGAGATGTACGGATCGTAACACAAGGTTTATTGGAAGATACAGAAGCTTTGAATACGATAACTTTAGCCGATGTTGAGGAAGGAATAACTAATATTTAGGAGGGAAGATATGGCTGATAGATATTATATTGTAAAAGAAGATAATAATGATGGCTGTGGTGGCTTGCTGATAGCTGGGGCGGTATTATTTATCGTTGCTTTACCGGTCTTTTTGCTTTGGCTATTACTTTTTGGCGAATCTAAAAAGAGATACAACTGGCTCAAGCATTCATTGAGCAAATATACACGGATCGTGTTGTTATTGTGGGCATTAATTGGATACTTTACGTTTATTACGTATAAATTTCAATTATATGATGGTACATCAATGTCGGCTGAAGATCTGCAGGCTATGAAATTTATAGAACATTATGGTGTGAGTCTATATAGTGCAGTTGCATTAGTCATGATCATTTTAGGTGCATTACTTTACCGCAAGTTTGGCAGAAATCCTTGGAGTGGGACTGCAGATTCGCAATTACGTTCTAAGTCTGTGACACGTGCGATCGGCTGGTCGGTCTTGATCTTTTTAATTGCTTGGATAGTGCTAGGACTGTTGGGCATGGCTCTAGGTTACTGGTGGTTAACTTTTGTGATCGCGGGTGCAAGTTATTTCGTGATCGAAAACTTTTTATAACATTGGGGGGAAGCTAGATGAATTTTGCAGGTGTATTTATGGTAGCTATTTTTGAATTGATCACAGTTGTGTCAGACTTCATATTTGGCAGTTTCTATACCATTATCAGCAATTTACTATTTTAAATAAAAAAGTAGATCAAGGAGGGTAAAAATGCCAAGAAAGAAAATACTCTATATAGCCGTTTCTATTTTGAGTTTATTAACTTTAACAGCTTGTGGTAATCAGAGTGAAAAAGAAAAAGTTTCTAGTTCAAGTAAGCAAAAAACTTCAAAAGTTGCTAAATCAACTAAGAAACATTCAAATAAGACAAGCGAGTCAAATGCAGTAGATACGACTGAAGAAACTACGGTGGCTGAAAGTCAAAGTTCAGCTACAAAGAGCAGTGAAAAGCCTGTTGCTAAAACGATGGATCTAAGTCAGATCAAGGATGGTAATTATACTAGCATTCGTGGAACCTGGCATCAGATCAGATATGGTAGAAATCATGTACCAGGTAAAACAGGTGTGCAGTGGGAAGATGGCGGTGATGCCAAATTATATGTCTTTGAAGATGTTCTTGTAGGTAAAGAGCTGGCAATGTCCAAACGCGCTTTTGCATCTGGAAATGATATCACCCAAAGTTTAGTGTTTAGTGAAGAAAATGGTAGCTTGGTCGGCTCTCTAGCTGATCCGAGCGTTGTTAGAAATATGTCGATCACTTTCTATCCTAAGGGCTCAGTCACGAAATTCAACAATGAAGGTACACCCGAGACAGCTAGTCAAGATCTGATCGCGGTTTGGACAAGTGGTAACAGTTATACGCAAGTTTTTGCCTTAGAATCATCCAATGCTGATAGTAATGGAGCTGATGTTAACGTTGAACAGATCGCCAACAATAATTTTACGAGCTTAGTGGGTACATGGAAGACAAAAGCAGGCAAGACACTAGTTGTAGAAAATAGTTTAGCGATCAGAGAAGCTGGGCCAGGACAAAACCATGCAGTACCAGCTGGAGTTAATGTAACTATTGATGGAAATCCAGAGATGATCTCTAATGGTGAACTTAGCAATGGTTATATTAAAGCAGTGCTCGGGACTCGCATGGATCAACCAGCTGCAGGCGGTGCTGGGGCGTTTATCGTACCCAAGGGCGTTTCATTTGAGTATGCTACCGACGACGACACTAGCAAAGATCGCATCTTTATGGGGCAATCCGTAGATAGTAAAGATGTTTATTATCGTGTAGATTAAGTTAGACAAGAAGGAGTGAGTTTGTGAAGTCAATAAAACAGTTACCCAAATGGAGCTGGGTTGTGCTCATCGTAGCGGTTGTAGCTGGAGTATTTATTTGGCACAAAAATTCGGCTGATTCTAATTTGATCGATAATGTGAAATTTAGTTTTTCTGGTTATAACGAAAGTGGGACTGTAGTTGCAGTGATACCTCCAGAAGATGAAAAGAAAATTGCGATCATGCAGTTGGATTATTTAAGAAAAAAGGATTTTGTCGATAAAAGTACAGCTAAAACACTCAAGTCATTGATCGAAGATGCAAATAGTATCAATTCGGTAAATACCTCGACTTTGACGGATAGTGAAAAGCAGATCTTGAGTACAGCGTTAAATTTTAAAGGTGGTATGTTAGAAACTAAATTCTCCAAGAGTACTAACTTGCACAATGGTGAAAAAATCACATATCGCTGGAAAGTTAATAATGAAGATATCCCACTCAAGTCAGGTGAACGGACGATCACTGTTAAGGGGTTAAAAGAACCAGAAACATTGACGGCTGAAAAGATAAAACAAAAGGTCAAGTTTAAATTTTACGGCTTAGACGGTTCAGGCAATATTGGGATCGAAAAAAATGAGTTTGGAGATGCTGACCTCAAATTTTCGACCGCAAATAATGGTTCTTTAGAAAATGGCGAAAAAATCACGATCAAGGTCACAACTGATAGTGCTCAATTGAAGGAAGCGGGCTATGTCTTTAAAGGAGCACATGAGTTTAAGCTAACGGTCAAAGATCTGGCTGACGCGAAGAATGTAAAGAACCTAGATGAAGCCAAGAAAATCGTTGAAAAAGCTTTAGCAGACGAAAATAAAGGGCGAACAACGATCGAACCAACTGGTAAGTGGTACATCGGTGTTGATTCTAGTCGTGATAGCTATGATTTCATGAGTACACCAAGCGATATTAAGGAACTGACTTCAAGAGATCTGAATAGTAAGCGGATCATCATCGGACAGATCGCCAAAGAAACACATCATTACGATGAGATCGTTGGTGGTGATGACGTGGAATATGAATTTGTCAATTACTCATTTGATCTGGATCTATCGGATAACACGATCTCCGTGGACAGTGCTGACGAAGAAAGAACGATCGATAATGTAAAACTAGAGGGTTTAGAGAAAACAGTTGGTAGTGATTTTTCACCACTCAAATAAGTAGTTTCAGGGGCATGTGGGCATAACTCACAGAAAGTAGGGGAAAGGTCATGTTTAAGATAGCTTATCTACGCTTCCTCTTTGCTCGCTCTCCACCTAGATCGGCGGAAAACTAGCAAAAAATAAAAAAAGAGGAGTTTTTAAGATGAAAAAGGCAAAGAAACTTATTTTGACAACTGCACTTGCTGGGACTTTAGTTGTCGCAGCTAACGGTCAAGTTGCCCATGCAGATACAACCAATGCTAATGGTGTCACAAATGTGCAACCTGCTGATAAAGAGGCCATCAAACAAGCTTATGAGCATGCTAAGGCGCTATTGGAAGAAACCAAAGCGACTGTTCAATTGCTTAGTGGCGATCTACCAGCTGCTCAAAAAGAATATGCGGCTGCCCAAGCTGATCTAGCTGCAAAACAAAATGCTCTCGAAGCAGCAAAGCAGTTAACGGGTGACGGCGCTAAAGCAGCAGTTGAGAAAGCTCAGGCAGAGTTAGATGAAGCTCAAAAGAATTTAAAAATTGCAGAACAGGACTTAAGTGTACGGCAAAAAAATCAAGAATCAGTGGATGGTCTATTAGCTAAGCATACAGCTGAATATAATGAAGCTAAAGCTAAATACGATGCAGTTTTTGGGACCCAAGCAGGCACTGATGCCAATGGTGCTACTGGACAAAGCCAAGGACAACAAAATGGTCAAAGTGATCAAGCAGGTCAAGAAAAGCAAACTGGGAAAGCTACAGAAAATGCTCAAACTGAAACAAGCAAAACAGCAACTCAAGGGGAACAACAAACTTTCTATTTGAAAGATGGTAAGTTAGTTGATCAAAATGGGAATCCTGTAGCTGGTCATACAGTTAAAGGGAATCAAGTTTTTGATGCTAATGGTAAATTAGTTGGTACGCTCAAAGAACAAGCAAAACAAAATGAAGCACCTAAAGCACAAGCAACCGCGAAAAAAGGTGAACTCCCACAAACAGGGACTAAAGACCAAGGTTGGTTAGCTGCATTAGGTGTGATGATCATCAGTGCGTTAGGACTAGCTGGTGTTGCTAAACGTAAACAACAAGGCTAATACACAGTATGAAAGTTCCAAGGATCTAATTTCTTGGAGCTTTTATTGCAAGTACATTTATCTAAGATGGAGGAATAGATATGTCGAAAACGAAAAACATTTTATTAACGACGACTGCTGTAGCGGGCGCCTTTGTAACAGTAACTAACGGTCAAGTAGTCAAAGCAGATACTCCAACCACACCGACCGCTAGCCAAGCAACGACGACAACTGATAAAAACTCAGTTAAAGCTGATTATGATAAAGCAGTAGCTGAACAACAGCAAGCTAAACAAACGGCGGCTGATACCAAAGCTGCTTTAGAAAAAGGTCAAAAAGATGTGACTGCAGCACAAGATAATGTCGCTAATGCTGAAAAAGTAGTTGAAGCTGCAACCAAAGCCAAGCAAGAAGCTACGCCAGAAAATATTGCTAAGACACAAGCGCAGATCGATGCGCAAACAAAAGACGTGGCTACTAAACAAGATGCTATCACAGTAGCTAAGCAAAATGTCACTGCTAAAGAAGCTGAACTAAAACAAGCTAAAGCTGATGAAGATCAGGCTACTGCCGATGTAGATGCTTCTAGCAAAACCGTTGCAACTGAACAAGCAAATGTTGCTAAAGCCCAAGCTGCCGTTGACGGGACTGGTGCCAAAGAAGTTTTAGCTAATGAACAAAAAGCCAAAGAACAAGTCGAAGCTGCCCAAGCTGATGTTGCCGCTAAACAGACAGCCCATGATGTAGCCAAAAGTGCGCATGACAAGGCACAAGCTGACGTAACAAATGCTAAAACGGAAAACGCTAAAGCCCAAGCTGATTTGTCAGCTAAGCAAACAACAGCCGATAGTGCTAAAGCTGATTTAGATAAAGTAAATGATAAAGTTAATGAAGCTCAAACAAAAGTTGATGCGCTAGATACAGATGAAGTTAAGCAAACAATCAATATGGGTGAAGGATACTTAAACTCTGATTTAGAAAACTATGCTACTCTCGAGAAAAATCCAGATGGTACAGTCAAGTTTGATGAGAACGGTAAAGTTAAAGTTATTGTTGATAAGGAAAAATTTAATAAATTAAATGAGATTCGTGCAAAAATTGGTAAACTACCCGAAAATAAATATAAACATAGTGAAAGAGATGCAAAAATCATGGTCGATCCGATCCATCTAAGCTATGAACAATTGCGTGATTTAAACATTTGGATCGTAGATATCTTAAATCAAGCTCAAGCTCAATTAGGGTTTGACACTAAGTTTGTATTAACGCGAGAATCTATCAATTATGCCAAAGTGATTGCAGACAACTCGACCTCGGCTGGTTTTGCCCACAGTCAGTCGGCTATTGATAAGGGAGCTGAATATGTTCATGGTGCAGATACACAGGGAGAATCAATTGCTACTGGTCCAACTGTTACAGCTAATAAACAAATGGTACATGATATGTTTGCAATTCCAATGGACTATCTAGATGCTACTACTAAAGATACAGTCTCACTTGATGAATTAAAAGAAATTATTTATACAATGATGACTGCAATGATCTTTTATGATGGAGGAAATACTGGCGGTTGGGGTCATGCGACACATTTAACCAATGATCTCAATAACAAATTGGCTCAACGTAATCCGGAGCATAGGGAAGTTTACTTTGGATTTGCCATTGATGGAAATGGAACTCTTCATTTTGAATCATTCATTCCAGAAGACAAGACATTTGTCGACCAAGGTGGCTTTATCGTCAGCCCTAACAACACAGAAGCATTGAATCAAGCTAAAGCTGAATTGACAAGTGCAAAGCAAGCTCAAAGTAAGGCACAAACAGCACACGATAAGGCCCAAGCTGATCTACAACAAGCCAAAACTAAGGCAGGACAAACAGCGCAAAACTTGGCTCAAAAACAACAAGCTGCTGAGCAAGCGCTACAAGCTTTAAATGCTTCATTTGTTGCTTTAACGGCATCTAATGATAATTTGAAGACAGCTCAAGCTAATTTAACAGCTGCAACTAAGGCTGTTGCTGATTTAAATGCTGATGCTAAAGATAAACAAGCACGTTTGGATCAAGCAAAATCAAATTTAGCAAAAGCCCAAGCTAACTTAGCTCAAAAAAAGGTTGCTTTGGATGCAGCTAAACAAGCTAGTGCTAAAGCAAATCAAGCTTTAGTTGCTGCCCAAGCTCAAGTGACCGTAGCTGACAAAGACGCTACTGACGCTCAGGCTAAACTGAAAGATCTCCAAGCTAAGATGGTAGCTTATAAATTCGTTGATACTGATCTAGCTGATGCCAAAAACCAATTAGCTGATGCTAAGGCATGGTTAGCTCAAGTGACAAAAGCTTATGTCGCACTTTATGATGCAAATAAAGAAGCCCAAGATGCTTTGGACTTCAAGGATCAGACTTTAACAACAGCTAAAGCTAAGTATGATCAAGTTCTAGCACATGAAGCTGCTCAAAAAGCTTTGGAACAAGTTCAAAAACAACAAGCGACAAATCAAAACAATAAAAAAGTTGTTACGCCTACAGCTACTGATAAATCAACAGCTCAAGCTCAAACAACTTCAACAAGCAAAACAAATGCTACATTAGTGAATACCAGCGTTCAAACAAAGACAACAAACACTAAAGCAACTCAAGTGGCTAACTTACCACAAACCGGTGCTAAAGCTGAAAATTGGCTAGCAGTTTTAGGGGCAATGTTAGTTGGAACATTAGGAATGTTTGGTATGGCTAAGCGTAAGCGCCAAAATTAATTAGAAATCTGAAGCATAAGGATAGGTAATATGTGGGGTAGAAAAAATATTATCTTGCTAGCCTCAGGGATCTTGATCGTGGTCTGTGTGCTGATAACTTTTCTCAGCAATGCAGGTGAAAAAAAGACCATGTTGACTTTCCGAGATGGCAGCACATATACAGGTACGACAAATGAGGGTAAACCCGTCAAAGGTACGCTCAAGTTCAAAAACGGTGATGTTTACACCGGTGGCTTCAAAGACGGGCATTTCGAAGGCCGGGGCACTTTCAAGTCACATAACGGCTGGACCTTTACGGGGATCTTCCATAAAGGTGTCGCAAATGGCGCGGGTAAATTGCAGGATAAAGACCACGTCATACAAGCCGGGAACTATGTTAAAGGAGAGTACAAAGGCAAATGAGAATCAAATGGTTTAGTTTGATCCGGATCACGGGTCTGATCTGTGTGCTCTTGTATCACTTCTTTCAAATGCGCTATACTGGTGGCTTTATCGGGGTCGATATCTTCTTTACGTTCTCAGGCTATCTGATCACCGCCTTGATCATCGATGAGTTCAGTCGCTCGCAAAAGTTTAGATTGCGTGATTTCTATTATCGGCGAGTGATGCGGATCTTGCCCCCCCTGGTCTTGATGATCTGTATCGTTTTACCGTTCACTTTATTGGTAGGTAAAGATTACATTACTGATCTGACACGCCAGATCACATCAGCGGTCGGGTTTGTGACCAACATCTTTGAGATCAACACGGGTGGAACGTATGAATCGCGCTTTATTCCGCATTTGTTCGTCCACACGTGGTCGTTAGCGATCGAAGTTCAATTCTACTTGATCTGGGGCTTTTTACTTTACTTATTGACCAAAGTCTCAACGTCGGTCAAACAATTCCGCTTGCGGGTGCTAGCTGGTTCAACTTTACTCGCAGTAGGAAGTGCGACCGCAATGTATCTAGGAGCTCAAGGCCTGAGTGAATTTTCACCGATCTACTTCTCCAGTGTGACCCACATCTTCCCATTTTTCGTCGGGAGCGTGTTAGGATCAATCGCGGGGATCCAAGATCTGATGCCAGCTTTCAGTGCAAGTGTTGAGAAACATTGGACTAAAAATAAAGCTTTAGCCTTTATGGTGATAAATTTAGCACTATTATTTATCTTGGCTTACTTCCTGCGCTTTGATCGCCGTGAGACTTATATGTTTGGCTTTATTTTAGCGAGTCTCTTTGCCGCGGGTGCGATCTTTGGGGCTAATATCTTACACCGCAAGACGCCGGATGTAAAAGAACCCCAGATCTTTGTCTACCTCGCAGATATCAGCTATAGTGTTTATCTGTTCCACTGGCCATTATTTGTCGTCTTATCGAAACAGTTCAGTAACGGGATCGCCGCGCTTTTGACGACGATCTTATCGGTCATCTTTGCGAGCTTCTCGTATTACTTCTTAGAGCCGCTTCTCCGCGGTAAGCCGGTTTCATTAGCCGGGCGTGAAGTCAATTTCAAACAGATCGTGGCTCCTTTAGGTGGTTTTATGACGCTAGCGATCGGCTTTGGAGTGTTCCTCTGCTTACAAGCCCCGACGATCTCCTCGTTGGAAGAAAACTTGATGTTAGGTGGGATCCAACAAGATGTCGGTAAGCTCGATATGGCGTATGCCAAAGCGACCGCACCTAAAACAGAGACACCAGTAACGACCGATCAAAATACAGGTATCCCGGCTGGAACGACGATCATTGGCGATAGTGTGACGCTTGGCAGTCGCAGTTATCTGTTGGAACACATGACAGACGTCGATATCGACGCAGAAGGTAACCGCACGATGAACCTAGCCTATGATGTTTTGATGAATCTACAAAATAGTGGGCAATTGCGTAAAAACGTGGTGATCTGTATCGGGACCAACTCGTTAGATGATTATCAAGAACAAACACAAAAGGTGATCGATGACTTGAAACCGGGGCATCATTTGATCTTCATCACTCCGCATGATGGTCATGCCGATTCTTCGTATAACTCATATAAGTTGGGTGTGTGGGAACGGATCTTGCCAAGTAAGTACAAGTTCATCACGATCGGCGACTGGGATCAAGTCGCGCGAGCACACCAAGAAGTCTTCGAAGGCACTGATGGGACACACTTTGGTGGACGTGAAGATGCCAGCAAGTTGTATCTCGATTGTATCCAAGATGCACTCAAACGGGCTGAAAAGACACCAGTTAAGAAATAGGATAAGGATGTTGGAATTTCCAGCATCCTTATTTTTGTATAATACTAAGAAGTTATTATTACTTAAATTAAAAAATGAATTGAAAATGATTAGAAAAAGTGCTAGTATTCATCTTGTAGCTTAGGTATTTATGTAAGAGCTTTATAGGAGAAAGAATATGAAGAAAAGAGTAGTTCTAGTACTTGTTGCGATCTTTTTAGTACTAGCTGGAATAGGAGGAACAAAGAAAGTGGTCGAAATGAGACAAGAAGCACAAAAAGAGCGCCAGATAGCTTTTTTGAAGACACATGAAAAAGAGATGACGGAATATATTAAAGATAAAAATCCTAAGAGTAAGATATCATATGTTAGATATGATTGGCAGTCTTTTAAAGTGAGTGATAGTGGAGCTTTTACGAAAAAACTATATTCTATACATGTAGATTTATACAGTAGTAATAATGAGAAAGTCAACGGAGGTAAAGTTATTATATTTCCAAATAACATAGCAAATCCAACAAAAATAAATGAACTGGCAACAAATAATTTTGATATGGATCTAGAGGTGCAGACAGATGACTGATTTGACTGGTTCTGATAATATTTATGCTACTTTATCCCAAAGTTCTTATCCTAATAGAAAAAATATTTTTGGAGAAATATATAATTTTGTGGATCTATCTGAGGAAACAAGCAATAATTTGAATGTTTACAATCATTCAGTTCCATTCACCTTTCCCCATGCCAAGGACGCGTATGGTAATGATACAAGCAAGGTCTATCTCCAACCCGACAAACTTGAGACGCTAAAAGAAAAAAGTTTGTTTGGTGAAGAAAAAACGTATCAAAAAGGTCTGCTGACCGATGAAAAGGCTGGATATAACTCTTACTACGTGACGGACACCCCAAAGTTAAATAGTGAGACTAAGCATACATATTTTGCGACTCGGGGCAGTGATGGAATGAGTCTGAATACTTTGAATGATTGGGTGAACAACAACGGATCATTTACCTTATTCAATGCTTATATCCCCCAGGCAAAGCTTGCTAATAAAGCGATGCAGGCCAAGATAAGTGAATTGCGCAAGAAAGCACCTAACGCTACAATGGCGGTCACCGGTCACTCGTTAGGAACGATGGTCTCGATCCAAGCCGTGGCTAACTTGCCTAAAGAAGATATCGCTAAATTGGATAAGATCGTGTTATTTCAAGGGCCCGATGCTCGGGAAAGCATCAATAAAATGTCTAAACAAGCACAAGCCAACATTCAAGCCTTAGAAGAGCAGGGTAAGATCGAATATTACGTCAACGCTTTTGATATCGTTTCGATGTTGAATCGGAACAAAAAAGATGTCGATGAGATCGGTAAAGTTCATTATTTATTGCCAAAGTCATTTACGACAACGTTTGATTTTGATGCTAAATATGGCTCGAGTCATGACTTTGGGCAGTATCAAATCAATGCTGATGGGACGCTAAAAGAAGCCAATTTAAATGAGCATGGCTATATTTTTGCGGCTGGGATCAAAATTTCACACTTGCTCGATAAGTATTTAGATCGGCTCGTTAAAAGCACGGGGGCTAATGTTTCTTCGGGGAAATTGTTGTCACTTTTATTGAGTGATGGAGCTTTGTACGCTAAGTTTCAACAGGAATACCAAGCGATCGTGAATGAAGCCAAACTCGCTAGTCAATGGCAGGGGAAGGTAACTAGTTTACAACAACAGCTGACGACTGCCAGTGGGAGCCAAAAGATCGCGTTACAAGAAGAATTAGCCCAGACAGTAGCGACTAAAGCACGTGATGTCGGCGAAGAATACGCGACTATTTTTAAGAATGCCCAACAAGAGCTCGAAGATGAGATCACAAGTCTTGCCCAAGAGATCGCGCAAGGTGCTTATGCGCTCAGAAAGTATTTATCGGATGCCGAGATCGAAGAAATGATCGCACCGTATACTAAAGAACGGCTTTGGGATAATGAGCAAGCTACTCAAAATCGCCAGCTGGTTCGGCAATATCAGACTAAGACAGCGAACTTTAGCAAGAACTTATTGAGAGTAGCTAAAAATATCCAAGAAGATGACGCCAAAGCAAGTAAAGAGCTATTTAAAAACTAATTATGGGGAGGAAAGCTAATGAAAGATAGTCAAGCCGAGAACTTCGCAATGATTCTAGGAGAACAACAAAAAGTTTTAGAAAAGTTGTCGATCTAAGCAGTGGTGATGGCAAAGGTCACTAAAATAAGGACATTAAAACAAAATTCTAGCGCCGAGCTGTCTGAAGTGGGTGATGCAATGTATCATCAGTCAGCCCAAGTTTTACCGGAAGCTTTAGCAGGTGCATTGCAAGGCAAGACAGCCCAGGCGGCCAAAGAGTATCTAGCTACGATCAAACGACCTGAACTAGAGGTACCGATCCGGGAGGTAGGCCGATGGGTCCAAAGCAACAAGAGATAGCAGAAAATTATTTACGTGAAAAACGCCGACTTAATGCACAAAGAATCGAATTATTCGATCAATTAGCGGATTTTAGGCGGAAAACAGAGCAACTGGTAGCGCAAGTAATGTATTTAACGCAAGATGATATTTGGGACAGGCAGCAAATTTATCGTTCAGTGGAGCTAAACGTTGCTAAAGTTGAACGGGCTGCGACACACTATGCGAGATATTTAGCGGATAGTGAACACGAAGCAATAGTTAGATATAAGCAAGCCTTAGATGAAACATAAAAACATCACTAAAAGATCATATCAACGGATCTTTTAGTGATGTTTTATTGTGGGGATCATTTAAGCGTTACATCTCTAAAGGTATAACCACCGACCGGATCATAGATCAAGTGGTGGACATCTTTTTTGAGTAAAGTCGCTAAGGCTGGTTGGTATAGAGGAGCAATAGCCTGGTCTTGGTTTAGTATCTTAGCTGCTTTGACCAAAGTATCAAACCGAGCTTGACCAGTTTGTGAGCTCGCTTGCTCTAGTAGTTTATTATATTCGCCATTTTGCCACTTGCCAAAGTTATATGGACTATCAGTCCGGAAGAGATCCAAAAAGCTGGTCGCATCTTGATAGTCAGCCCCCCAGCCGGTCAAAACAACTTCAAATTCGCCTTTTTGCATCCGAGCGATCCGTGTTTTTTTAGTGATATTTAATGTTGTAACTTTGACATGGGGAAGGTTTTCTTCTAATTGTGACTGCAGGTATTCATTGGTTTTTTTGCTAAGATCATCGTCATCGCCGAGCAATTGGAGCTCTAAAGAGTCTTGACCGAGTTCTTTTAGTCCCTGTTTTAGATATTTTTGCGCAGCTTTGCGGTCAAAAGTCGTCCCTGCTTTAGTTCCCGCGACCTTAGCAAAATCTTTACCTGCATAAGTCATCAGTCCTTGTGGTACAAAGCTTTTAGTCTGCATAGAGCCATCTGCTAAGATTTGATCGACTAGTTGTTTACGATCGATCGCAGCGGAGATAGCTTTTCTGATGTTGGCGTTCTTAAGAGCAACATTTTGTTTGTTGAATTCTAAGTATTGTGTTCGCGCTTGTTTACGGGCGACAAATTCTTTACTCGTGCGTAATTGACGAGCCTGGTCTTGGTTTAAGTTAGTCTGATCGAGCTGTCCACTTTGAAACATATTATACGAGGTTGCGGTACTTTTAGTGACTAGAAAAGCAACTTGATCAAGTTTGATGTGTTTTTTAGCCCAATAATGCTTATTTTTGACTAAGTTCCATTTTTGGTTCGATCCGGTCCAATTTTTAACGATAAATGGTCCGTTATAGACAGCTTTATTGGCAGCTGTTCCATAGTCTTTTCCGTATTTTTCGACTGCTTTTTGGTTTAAAGGCGAAAAGATCGGAGCTACGACAAGTGATTTAAAGTATGGTAGTGGGTGGCTGAGTTCAACTTTTAAAGTATGCTTATCTACGGCTGTGATTCCTAGCTCAGTTGGTGCTTTTTGCCCAGCCATGATCTCAGTAGCATTCTTGATTCCTGAAAAGAGTTGAGCATTTGAGGCTTTAGTCTTTGGAGCGACTGCCCGTTGCCAACTGTAAACAAAATCTTTAGCTGTCACTGGGGTGCCATCTGACCACTGAGCGTTTTTTTGTAAGGTAAAAGTATACGTCAGCTTATCATCAGAGAGTGTAGCCTGTTTGACGAGAGCCCTTTTGAGCTTGCCGTTGTTATCAAAGCGATATAATCCTTCATAACTGTTACGCATCATCTCTGAACTGACTGTATCAACAGAAAGCGCAGGATCTAATGTTTGAACTTCAGATAGTTCGCTCCAATGTAATGTTTGTTTAGCTTGCGCAGTGGTACTGAACAATCCAACTCCAACAATAAGACTGAACAGCAATTTAGTTATTTTCTTCATAAGATCACTCCTTTTTGATTTGACAAAAAGCCCAGAATAGATCTGAGTTTTTTCGTTATTTAGTTGTTATTTGGTTTCTTTTTTACGATCAAAACCAACTAGAGTAAAGAGACTAGCTAAACCTAGCGCTAAGAGACCTAAGATCGAAGCTTGATGTTTTGCTTCACCTGTTTGTGGTAGGTCAGTAGTTGCTGGTGTAGCAGGCGTTTTAGCTTTATCTTGGAGCACAGGAGCAACTTGTTTGTTAGCTGCTGTAACTTGTTTTTGGTCTGTGCCTGAACCGGTAGTGTTACCCTTCCCAAAGCCAGCTCCAGTATTTTCTTTTTCTTGATCTTGGTTTGCAGCTTGATCTTCTTTGGTACTCTGATCATTTTGATCGTGTCGTTCTTGATCTTGTTTTTCCTGTTCTTGCTTTTCTAAATCTTCGAATTCTTTTTCGAAATCGACAGTGTAGACATTCATCACAGCCACCACATTGCCATATTTATTGACTAAGCTATAGAGGCCATCTGGATGGAATTCCTCTGGATCGAGCTCTTTGAAGCTTTGGGTCGCTGGATCAAAGAATAGAAGGCTCGTCTCTGGATATTGTTCGACGAATGCATCGGCATGGTTGCGCTCAACATCTACGGCTGCTGGGACCTCTGATTTAGGTTGGTAGTAGACATAGAACTTCCGGGTCGTGTGATTACCAGTCACATCGAGCACATCGAGCGTATAGACGTGTTTTGTCTCACCATTTTCATCATTTAGGACAAAGCTTCTTTCAAAGCCGTAAGGAGCATATGGATTGCCACCGTGATTGATACCTGAATGGTGGAATTCACGGAATTCGTTATCCCCGTTGAAGAAGAAACGGTAACCGTCAAGATTGTCGTGGGCGGTTCCTTTGATCGTGAAGTTTGGTTCGTTAGTGTAAACGTAATAATTTTCACCATCAAAATCGTAGTTAGCAACATTTTCGAATTCGAGTGTTGGTAAGACTGTATCCAAGATGACTTGAACTGTTCCACGTGTCTTTTGACCATCTTTTGTGGTGTAGATATAGGCAAGTGGACGTTGTTCGGTCGGCTTGATGTTGAATTCAAAGCCAAAAGTCCCATCTTCGTTGAATGAAACGTGATTTTGTGGATCTTGTTCATTAGCGCTATTACCTAACATGATCAATTGCACCACATCTGGGCTAACTTTACCAGTCACATGGAAAGTTTGGCTCTTAGGATCATAAACGCCATCAGCGATCGCTTGTGCTCCGATCCAGTTGTAGTTGTTATCTTCAAGGTAGTCAAAACTGATCTCTGAGTTAGGTTCGCTTCGGGTCGTTAGGTCGCTCAAAGCATGCCCTGGGAGCGCACCTGGAGCACCTAAAGTAGTTGGATCAGCCTTTTCTTGGACTAGATCAGTCTGTAATTCATCAACATTAGCGAAGTTATACCGCTGTGGTTGGTTACTTGGCCGCGCATCGACTCCGAGATAAGCTTTATCAGAAGCTGTAGTTTGAACTACATTAAAGGTCGGTCCCGCTACTTCCGTCCAGCCTAATAAGACAGTCCGGCGACTTGAATTTTTGACTTTGACTTCAAAAGTCGCTAAGCCATCTTTGATACTTGCTTCATAGACATCTCCGGTGAAGTAGTCACGGGCAAAGGCTTTGACCCCATTACCAGCTGTGACAGCAGCATAGACAAAGACATGTTCTGGATCATTAGTTGTGACGGTATCTAAGTCGATCCCAAAGCTTTGTTCAGTCGTGTGCGCTTTTTGCCAAGCAAAGGCAGCTTTTGGCGTGGTTGTGTTTAGTGTCAATAGGACGTCTTTGCCAGCTTGATCAGAAGAAAAGACGACCTTTTTGACGTCAGCATTGACATTTAAGCTGTAAGTTGAGTCAGCTTTTGCTTCAACTAATTGACCGTTGTAATAAAATGGTCGGATCGTCCCACCAACTAGAGTATAGGTGTTAGTTTTAGCATCATAGAAGTTGCTATCTTTATCAAAACCTAGTCCATCAACGGCATTCCAAACATTGACCGTTTGGGAAGCAGACGCCACACCTGCAACTTCACTCGTAAAGAGACCTACATTATCGGCAGTATCAGCGACCATGACGGTGACTTGGTTTTGTGCTGCGGTAAAGGCGGCTAATTCCTCTGGGCTCAATTCAAAGTTAGCAGTCCCGCTTAGCTTTGCTTCATCATTGAATTTTGAAGCACCTTCATTTAGTTTGTGACCAAAGAGCTTACCATTGATCTGAACTACAGCATAGGAATAGTCAGTAAAGCCTGCTCCCGTATCGGAAAAATCAAAGCTCAAATGACCACTTGGTTTATCAGCTGCAGTGTCGAGCGTTAATTTATAGTTGCTGATCGTTGGAGCCGTTGTATCGATAATGACTGGATAATCAGCTGTTTGGACTTTCTTTTGGCCATCATTATAGAGCGTGGCAACAAAGCGGTAAGTATATTGTCCGTCAGAAGCGACTTCAAATTTACCTGTCTTGTCATTATAGACCATTCCGTCCCAATCAAAGGTATTTGGATCATTTCGCATGGAGACTGATAAACTCACATCTTGGTTGCGACCGGATTGATAAAATGACTTATCTAAGCCTTTTTCATCGGCAACGACGCGGACAACTTTACCATTTTGGTCAAAAACGACAACTTTTAGGTCTTGTAAGTTTTGTTTGACAAAGGCAACTGGTTTTAAGAGATCACTTTTTTTATCATTATTTGGTGAGAAAGCAACTTTACCATCTTGATAGAGTTTAGCCACTTGTTGCCAGTTGTAGTCACCATCTAAGTTGACTAATTTCTTCAACGATTCTTCATCAGCGATCCCACGTGGATAATTGTGTTCGTTGACAAAGTAGTTACCACCGTAAACGTTTGTGACATCATTAGCTTTTTTGTCTAAAACATCTTCACTAGTCATATCCCCAAAGTAGCCAAGGAAAGGTACGACTAAGGTGCTTTGTCCGTTATCACCAGTAAAGCGGAGCCATCCTTCGATTAATTGACCAGGCGTAAGCTCAGTTAGATCTAAAGTATACGGAACTGTCAATGTTTGCCCAGCTTTGACTACGACTTTATTAGCACCATTTACGCGAGCCCCAGGCAATTGTTCTTCGTAATAATAGCCAGTAAAGTCATCGCGTTTTTCGGTAAAACCACCACCGAGGTCATCGAAAGTATAAGTCTGATCGCTGTTACTCAAGTTGGTAAAAGTCAAGTTGAATTTCGTGCTTTCTGTAAGTTGGCGCAAGGAAAGTGAACTTGTCCCATCATCAGCCGTGATATAAACAGGTGATGCAACAGCAGCGCCAACATTGATCTGACCAGCACCTTGGCGTCGTGGTGAGACCACTACACCTGAGATCGCATCTAATAATGGCTGTGAGGTGTTCATCAATAAAGCTTTAGTAGCTTGGACAAGTTCAGCATTTTTGAGGGAGGTCTCCTTTTGTAATTTTTGCATCACTAAGGCAGCTGAGCCCGCAGCAAACGGTCCTGCCATCGAAGTTCCACTCATAGTCTTATAGCCATTATCATTTCCAGTTGAAACGATCTTGACCCCAGGAGCGGAGATATCTGGTTTTAAAGTAAAATCTTGCATTGGTCCCCAAGAAGAAAAGTCAGCCATGTTAGCAGCAGCGCCTTGCCCAGAGTTTTCGGCAGCAACCGTCAAAGCATTGCGTGAAGCGCCAGGATTAGCGACTGTGCTACTTGAAAATGGTTCAAAAGCGCCGGTTGCCCCACCTGGTGAGTAGTGGATCGCTGAAGTTTCGATACTGCCGGCATGTCCGTTATTTGAAGCCGAGATCGAAACAAAAACACCATGGTCGATCGCATATTGGACCGCTTTTTGTTCGACATCATTTAGATCTGAGGCAGCGACTCCTTGGCCTAGCGACATTTGGATAACATTAGCCCCTAAATTGACAGCATCGTAAATAGCTTGGGCGATATCGTCAGGATTTTCGTCGGCAAATTGATCGTTAAAGACTCGTAAAGCTAAAAGTTGACTTTCAGGTGCGACCCCAACAGCATATTTTTCATCTCCATTTGGCTGACCATCAGCCCCGATGATCCCAGCCACGTGTTGCCCGTGTTGGGAAGCGCCAGGGCCATCATCTTTGATCCAGTCATTGCTTTTTGAAGCATAGTTATAGACGAACGGGAATTTTTCAGATGCATAACTCCCATAGCCGAGTTCATTGATCTTGGCTTGGGCTTCAGTTTGTGAGAGCTTAGGTTCTGTTGGAGCTTGCTGAAAATCTTTATGCGTCGTATCAGCGCCAGAGTCAATAACGGCTACGACCATCCCTTGACCGCGATAGCCTTGCTCCCAAGCTCCAGTTACATTCCCCTTATCATGGTCGGCTTGAGTCGTTGGAGCTGGTGTTTCAGTGGTCGGTGCCTGCGTAGCATCAGCTGTAGTTGCAGTAGTCGGTGCCTGCGTAACATCAGTTGATCTCTCAGTGGCTGATGTCTGTGTGCTTGGTTTAGCTTCAGGCTGTGTTTGGGTCGTTCCCTGGAGCTGTTGCTCATTTTGGGCTGTGGTCGTTACTTCAGCTGTAACAGCTTCATCGGCTAAGGCACTTGGTGTCCCTAAGAATAAGAACGCCCCCGAAGCGGTAATGATCGCAGCACTGACCCATCTTTTCTTAGCCTTATATAATTTATAACGGCGCTTTTCTTCATAATTGTGTCCCATGCAAGTCACTTCCTTTTTTTAGATTAAGCTAAATATAGCATAAACTCTTAATAAAATATAGATATTTTGATAAAGTCCATATAATTGTGTAAAAGTTAAAAGGCCATGTAACAGCCCTTTTTA
>OFGQ01000086.1_pt1 | contig 80676 bp, 88 predicted proteins | sample 1521791 | NCBI WGS metagenome assembly OFGQ01 (sample SAMEA3504116, study PRJEB24116) | mouse gut metagenome | biome: mouse gut; feature: mouse-associated habitat; material: faeces | place: Denmark | collected 2011 | reverse complement strand
TCAACCAAAATACCGGAAACCTTATAAGATAGGGGATTCCGGTATTTTTTTGTATGTAAAAAATGAAAATGGGGCAAGCATGGGGCACACTACAAAATATTTACTTTCTGGAACTGTGCATTATCCTGTTCCTTCATTTTCTTCGTCACGTGGAAATAGATGTCTTTTGTAATCTTACTATTCTCGTGGCCAAGGCGCCTTGATATAGCATCTAAAGAAACTCCGTTTTCTGCCATCAAGGCTACATGGGTATGCCTCATAAAATGCGTGGTTACTTTCTTGGAGAAAAGCTTTAAAGTTTTCTCAGAGAGATATTTGTTGTAAGAGTAATAATTTAAGTGTTTCCCTGCATCATCGCACATGAAAAGTTCCGTCTCAAATCCATAAAGCAGTTTTTGCCTTAGTGTGTATGCTTTAATTTGTCTACAAAGACGTTCCAGTTCCGGTTGCATATATATTTCACGAATAGATGCAGCGGTCTTCGGAGACGTTACAATATTATTCAAACGATCGTAAGTTTTTGTTACTTGTATGGCCTTGTTATGAAAATCTATATCGGACGAATGAAGTGCGATTGCTTCCCCGATCCGCATCCCTGATAGGGCAGTAAGAGCGGTAAGCATCCTCCATTTATCCACGTCCATATTTTTCAAGAGAGTAGTAAGCTCTGTACTCTCTAAAAATTTATCTGCGAGCTTCTCTTTTTTCTCTTTGTCCGGAAATTTAAGTAGTTTATCAAGGAAATGCACGTCGGCCACATAGTCGTTTACATATCCCCAGCGCATCAGGGCCTTAAAGCGTGTAATGCGCTCATTCATGGTCCCATTGCTGTCACCTGTCTTTAGAAGTTGCTCTCGTACATATCCGGCCGTGATCCGTTCTACGATTGTATCTTTTCCCAAGATGCGAAGAAGAGCATCCATAGCAAAGCGGTTTCTTGTATATGTAGATGCCTGCACAGAAGTCTTCTGGTCTTCTCTGTAGGCTGTGACAAGCTCCTCTAGCGTTATTTCGGACTTTTTGTTGCGACCTTATATTCTTTCAACTTCGCATCTATCTTCTCCTGTAGGGCTTTCTGCGCTTGTTTGCGCGTCTGTGCATTATCTTTTGCAAGAGTAATAGATACTTTCATTTTCGCACCTGTCAAGGGGTGCATGTAACGTTCAGCAAATCTCACTTTGCCGCTTGGTAAAACTTCACTCCACATAATCATCTTCCTTTCTTTTTATCAAAATTGGGTACAAAAATAACAGCCATCGAAAATACGTTCCGATTGCGTGGCTGCTCCGAAGATGATACAATGTGTTGGTACGAAACATTTGCATATCTTCGGATATGGATGCCGTCTCAGTGTTGGTAGCACTGGGGCGGTTTTTATTATGTAACGTAAAAGACCCCGTATTTCTACGAGGTCTGATTTGATGCCCTTAAGGCTATGTGTCTTTTATACTGCCGGTTAACAGCGGTGTTTATCATGAAAGATAAGTTATTCAGTCGGGTGGCAATCCGACATCTCTTTAAGACCACGAGGGCGTGATAGCTGCCTGTTCTATCCTTGAATAACTCACCTTCATAAACATATTATTTTCTATCTGTATAAATATATTACATCATGATAGAAAATTTGTCAAATCAGACTTTCCAAGCTCGTCCTTGCTTTATGTAGTTATATAGTTGCGATTCACGCAAAGGATACATAGTTCTGTATGATAAGTGTCCATCAGTGGATAGGCGGACGGCAACAGATATATGATCAGTGAACCGACAAATGAAAGAAATACTGTTTTTGTTCGGGTGAATACTGACAAATTCGGGATTCTGTATAATATCGGGAATTTGTTCAAAGCACAGTTCATATTCTTCATCGGATACAAAATCTTTTCTATGACGTTCTGTATGTTTGATACGGTCTTTCCAGAAGAGGATATCAGTATCAGAAGAAAGAATATCTTTAAATTCAGGATATTTTTCAACAATTGAATCTATAATTTCTGGACGTATGTGCCCGATCGAAACGTAGTTTAATCCGTTATCGAACAAATCAGTATGTAATTTTGAAACTTCTTTTATTGCGATTCACCTCTTTTCTTTTGTTTTTATATACAATACCGTAGCGGTTATATTATTAAACTATTTCTCCGATAGTTCGGTAGTCCGCCCGTGTAAGTTCCGGGCGGTTTTTTAGTTGTAAATGTTCAAATGCTTATTATGTATTTTGAGAATATTTATTAGAAATATAATTTTCGATTCGAACGAAAATATCTTTAGGAAATTCAAATATTTCAAATACAGATTTTTGACAAAAACGTATATCGTTTTCAATGTATAGCTGGAAGAGAGCTTTTAAATCCATCAACATATTTGCATGAACGAAAGAGTCGTTTATTAGTAAACATAAAATTATGATAACTGAAAACAAATCGTTTTTTCCAATTCCGGATAAATATTCTTTATTATTTATCAAAGAGGGTGCAGCAGTCAGTAATGGAAGTCTAGGAAGCTCGAAGGATGTTGTCTGTGAAAATGTTTTTGTTCCATGTGCCATACTGTTCCGATAATCCTTTAAAATACCGAGACATTTCTGTAAAAGTTCTTTTTTCTGCTCCAGAGGTAGAGTGCTTTGATGAAGCATTTTTTCACAAACATAATCTTTGTCATCTTTACGTAATATTCCATACCATTGGATAGACAAGCCGAATGGAACATTGCTGATTAAAATCCATGGTGGGATATGGTTTTTCGTAGTTTTGTAATGATTAAGGCTGAGATTATTTCTGGAATCAATGCCACATTCATGTATTGAGGATAATATGCTTTTTCGTTTATTGTTACTATTACTATAATTCTTAATGCAAAGATAATCATCAGTGGATTTACTATATTTATCATTTATATTTGTATACACTCCATATTTTTCTGAAACAATATACGAAATTTTGCTTTTTAAAGAGCGCTCAATACAAAGTATGTATTTAAGCAAAATAGAGCATAAACTTGTATCTAGTAAGTGGATAGTATACAGTTCTTCAAAATTGGTACCAGGAACAAAAGCATCACTACCGTCTAAAGAAAGGAATGTGTTTTTATATCCATTGATTAGTGTATAATAGGATACATCGCTCAAAATTCTTTTTGCAAAATTATGGTCAGAGATAATGATATTTCTACTTTCCATAATTTCTATTAATTCTTCATAAGTTTTAAATGGTTTGTCATATTGCATATATAGCAAAAACCCCCTTATCAAAAACTGATAAGAGGGTATAAAGCTAGTCATTTCAATCAACGACCATTTCTGTTTATATTATCTTATCAGTTAGCAAAAAAGATGTCAAGAAAATTATGCCTTTTTTACGGGATCTCCAATGTGAATGGTTGGATCTACCGGGGATAAAGGTTCAATTTCATCCTCATTGACATTTAAAGGAACATATTGTGTAGAAGTCATTGTAAGAAGAGGAGATAGTGCAAGTACTGTTCTTTCGACCTGTGTTTTTTGATATTTGCAGATGGAATATAAGTTTGCAACTTCGGTTACCTTTAATGTAGCTTTTGTGTATTCAAATACACAAAGATCTGTTCCATCTAAGTCTTTTAAAGTATCAATGGCTTCGTACACCTTTATTTCATCATCAACGTTTAATATATCTCTTCCCACATTTACAATTAAGGTTCTATGGTCAACGATACGTATTACATTACCAATTTTACTAGAATCTTTTTCCATAATTAATATCTCCTTATTATTTGAAATTTTCTTCTTGCTTCAACCGGCCATTCCTTACGCTAAGCGAAGTTTGTTTGTTAGCTTCAGCTTTACATAGGTTTCATTTGTGAAATCAATCATAATGCTTTCTTCTCTGTCCTTCGTACTTTAGATTGATAAATCTATCCTACCAACCATCAGGCTGGGGATGAACATAATATAATAATTATCCACTGTAGTGTATGTTCCGTACTTATCACGATAGCACGAGATGCACTCCTCTAAAAATTCTTCCGTTACTTCCAGATGTTTAGCCACTTCATATCTACTTTGGCATCCGGCTTCATAAGCCTTTATTATTCCGGTCAGTCCAATCAGCTTATTGTATGCCCATAATCTTGCTTGACGTTCCTGCTTACGATTCATAGCGCCCTTCATACAGAGTATGTTGCCAACACTTGTATGATAATGACCAAGTTCTTCCGCTAGAACACAAGCTTTTTCAATTGATGTATCTATATCTTTTCTAATTGCAATTCGTTTTCCTTTGATTCTTCCATCATTGTATTTCAAAGACTTTTCTTTTGTAATAATCCCTTCGGCATCAGCGTCTGCTAATAATGCTTCATAAGTCATAGTTAATACCTCCAGTACATTATCTATTGTTAGTTATGTATTAAAAATCTTCATTGTCCATAATATCGTTATCAGAAGTATCTATATCTTCCGGAATGTCGATATCGGTGCGTTGATGTGCTGCATCCACTTCTAAGTGCTTTGGCATTTCTATAATATTCTGTTTTGGGGTAGTAGAACGCTCCCATTCTTTTTGTAAAGTGAAATCAACCATTTCTCTGCCGTGATTATCAAGGGCACGGTATTTTTCTATTATGTTCCATTCTTCATTTGTAAATAATATATCATCAACAGTATCTGAGAATACTTCCATTACATTATTGCATTTGTAAATTTTACAAAGCGTTAGGAACATGTCGGCGTTTGCAGAGTTGCGTCCACTTTCATATCCATATAGCGTTTTGTCAGAAATATCGACACCAAATTCCCTTAACTTATCTGCGGCATCTTTTCTTGTCATATTATTGCTCTCGCGTAGAAACTTTAATTTTTCACCTACATTCATTATATTGTCACCTCTCTTTTCTTCAATATAACAAAATAAAATTGCATAGTCAACAAAAAGTCTTTGAAATAGAGAAAATATTTTCTGGAAACATATTGACATTCTCTGAAACAAAGAATATAATGCGTTTATAATCTTTGAAACGAAGAAAAGAGGTGATTAAAAGTGTGTGCTACAAAGAATTTAGCAAGGTATGTGAGAGAAAAAGCAATTAATTTATCAGCAATGTCAAGAGCAACTGGATTACCATATGGAGCTCTGTATGACAGCTTATCAAATAAAAACAGGGAACGTCCATTATCTATGGAGGAAGCAATTATTATTTGCAAATTCCTCAGAGTCAATCCAATGGACTTTGCAGATGATTCAGTGAAAGGAGGTGATTAAATTGGATGAATTAAAACAATACACAACAAAAGAATTGCTTGAAGAACTGAAGCGTCGAGAGGGTGTATCTACGGAATATGCCGAACCGCATAAAGACAAGAAGCTATCTGTAAGCGGTCCGGCTGAAATTCTTATCATTGTTGATTAACCAATGCGTCTATATGGATAAACGCCTTTTACATTGGAAGCCAAATAACTTCCATGCGAAGATGCTGACATAAGACAACGATAAACAGATTCCGGCACTCCTGAATACGCATATAATCCGCCGCGATTAAATGCAACATAGAGTGTTCCGTCTTCGTATCCAATACTGGAAATATTGGAAGAGGATACTGGTGTCATATTCATATATCCACCACCTTTCTATTAGAATATTGAAGTTTCTAATATCAGGATAGTGCTAAAAATTTTATATGTCAAGCGAAAAACAACTAAATATAGAAGAAAAATTTATATAGCCACAAAATATTGTGCTTGTTAATGAAATGTTTATAAAGAATAAATGATTATTTTATAAATATGGATTTCAATATTGGTGTATAGCAACAAAAAAGCCGGATAGGAGGTGAGAACATGGTAGAGAGAAAGAAACTTAAATCTATAGAAATCGATCTCGAGAAAAACATCTATAAACTAAATGGAGAAGATATGAAATTTGTTTCTCGGATTGACATTAACTACAACAACGGAGAATGGACACTGTTTTTAACTAGAGATGAAATTTATGCGCAAACAGTGCCCGAGAAAACTACTTAATTAAGGAAATGTATTCCAGAACTTCCTTAATACCGTTTTTGAATCGGTTTTCCATGTAGATAATTCCATCATCCGATAAATTGAAACTATCATCAACATATTTGCGTATTAATTTGTTTCGATGAAGTTCGTGTATAGCAGAATGGATATCGTCTTCGTGGATACCTTGCAAGAAATCGCATTGTAACGCTTCAGGATGTTCAAAACTTATGGCAGAAGATTTTGGGAATCCGATTTTTCTGCGATTTAAGTATTCTTCGTAAATGAGACAGAACATTTTATCGGTGTCTTTTGTTAATTGCATATGGTTCTCCTTTCTTTGCTACTCGGCATGGCAGTGCCTGTGATTAAAGTATAGGAGAGAAAGAAACAAAAGGCAATAGATTCCAATAGAAAGAGGTGAAGAAGATGAGCAAAGCAAATATTACGAAAGAACAGGAAGAAAAAAGATTAGAAAAATTTCAAGAAATTGCTGAAAACTGGGACAAGTTTCCAGATCGTGTGCAGGGAAAAATTGATGGCATCATTTCAATGGCTGCATCTGCATTTTTGAAAGATAAGAAAGCCGGATAGGAGGTGATGGAGAGAATGGAAGAGAATAAAAAAATTGAGACCGTTTCCTGTGAACTGTTAAAGATTTGCACAGAAAAAGGTCTCAATATAAGCGACATGTACGAGCTATCGAGAGTGATACCTCGGAAAATCATAAAACAGATTGAATTACTTGAAAGTCATACAAAATTTACAACAGATTCTTATTCAGATATTCAAGAATAGTTAAATAAACATCTGTGTAATTCATTGAGAAATCCTTTAAATCCTCTGCACGAGTGTTATGGATTTCAACAATATTATGATTTATCTGTTTTTGAATATAAAGAATCGCTAAATCGTGAGCGCGTTTTTCATTATCAGTCATAACAGATGCTCCTTTCGTGATTATTTGGACATGGCAGTGTCCTGTAATTGTAGTATAGGAGAAATAAAAAGAAATGGCAATAAATTCCAATAGAAAGAGGTAAAAGAATGGACATATTTACATGCATGGTAATCTCTGCACTGACAGCCAGCATTACTACCATTACTTTAGTCGACCGATACATTAACAAATTAACTGGGAGTGCAAAAGAAGTAGCAGAATTAGCTAAAGAATTAGTTGAAAAATTGGAGGAGAGGTGCAGGGATGAAAGCTAAAAGCTGTGCTTTCTGCACAAAGAAAAGAAGATGCTTCGAGGCGTTCAAGCGAGGGACATGTTCAGATTACAAGAAGAGGGGAGGGAAAAAGTATGCTAAGTGCCGTAAAAATGGGACTGGGTTCTTATCCGCTTAGTGTGAAGCAGATAAAAGAGATGACAGGCGAAGGTGCAAGTTTTATTTACAAAAAAATAGCCGAGATACGAGAGCAGATACGGCTTGGCCGATACAACGAATATGCTCTTGTAGAAGAGAAAAGCGTAAGAGTGAACTATTATGTGTACTACGACTACAGCACATACCGGGAGCGGTTGTTAGACAAGAATCTAAGAAAGCTTGTGCCGCCTTTCGATGCAAGAAAAATCGCAGAAATTAATCCGGTGATGCAGGAGTTAGTAATCGTAGAAGGAAAAAGTGCGTAGGAGGTGAGAAATGAAAGAGAACATCATGTGCGGAGTAGTAGCAATATCACCAGAGATTTTATTGCTATATGCACTTTTGCACGAAGCTATTATGAATCGCATTAAGAAAGGAGATGACGGGATGATTTTTGTAATTGGAATTGCGATTGGCATTTTAATCGCTGTAGCAGTCTGGGCAGTCGTTGATCACATAGAGTGTGCACGCCGCCGGAAAACAAAAAGAGCGCGCCGAAGGAAAACGAAAGGCGCACTCAAAAAAACAATCAATTGAATTATAAAACAGGAGAGAGAAAAAGTCAAATGAGATTAATGGAGAAAAGTACAATGAAAACAGTAAAAGTAACAACAAATAACATTATATCTGTGATAGATATTGATTTTAGTGACTTGCATAGTGTTCAGAACGCCATCGGTGGCGGATATATAGAGACGGTACATACGCAGAGAATGTTTGACTATTTTGGACGACCGATCATTTTAATTGTTAATGAAGAAGGCATATTAAAAGATCTTCCTGTTAATGCGTTCGGAAGTGATATGTATGGATATTTGATGCATGGCAATCCAATCTGTGGAGATTTAATACTTGCAGTTCCGGATGGAGAATTTCTCCGCGGGTTAGAAGATGCGGAAACAGTAATGGAGAAGATGATCAAGGATTTTAAATATTTAGGAGGGAAATAACTATGGCAAAATTATATGAAATCGTTGGAGCGTTTAAAGAATTACTTGAAATGGCAAGTGAGGAGAATATGGATCAGAAGCTGATTTCTGATACTTTAGAAGGTGTTGAATTTGAGTTTGAAGAAAAGGCAGATGGTTACGCAAAAGTAGTTAAGATGCTGGAGGGGGATGTAGAAGCAATTAATAATGAGATTAAGCGTCTTACAGAGAAAAAGAAAGTAATCGAAAATAATATTTCCGGAATTAAGAAGAATCTTGAAAATGCAATGCTGGTGACTGGAAAGACGAAGTTCAAGACGTCTTTGTTTGGATACGGTATCCAGAAAAATCCGGCGAGCGTTTCAGTTGATGATGAAACGATGATTCCAAATAAGTTTTTGATTAAACAGGAGCCAAAATTAGACAAGAAGTCGCTTGCAGCGTTTTTGAAAGAAAATGAGGTGCCGTGGGCGCATTTGACACAGACGCAAAGTCTTCGGATCAGATAGAGTGGTTTACGACAAGGAGGGATAAAAATGAGCAAAGTGATTTGTATTGCCGGAGAATCGGGATCGGGGAAGACGACGAGTATGAGAAACTTGGATCCGAAGACAACTTATTATATTGATGCTGACTGTAAAGGTCTTTCATGGAAAGGATGGAGAAATCAATATAATACAAAAAACAAAAATTATAAAGCAACAGATGACACTAATATTGTTCGTCAATATATTAAAAAAATTGCGGAAGGCTGTCCGAGCGTAAAAGTTATTGTTGTAGATACAATTAATGGACTTATGGTTGCGGATGAGATGAGACGAAGTAAGGAAAAAGGTTATGATAAGTGGGTTGACTTGGCAGCGTGTGTGTGGGATTTGGTATGCGAATGCTACAAATACAGAGAAGATCTGACGATTGTTTTTACTGCCCACACTCAGACGGATCATGACGAAAATGGATACATGTTTACGCGTATTAAAACATCTGGAAAGAAATTGGACAAGATTGTGCTTGAGAGTAAATTTACTACTGTTCTTCTCAGTAAGTGTGTAGAGGGTCAGTATAAATTTGAAACACAGGCTAATAACAGCACGGCGAAGTCTCCAATGGGAGCATTCGAGCAGATGGAAATAGATAACGATATTGTAGAAGTAATTAAAGCATTGGAGGAATTTTAGATATGAAGAAGCCAAATAATTATGAAGATACGCAAATACAAGGGGAATTTACACCAGTAGAGCTAGGCGGACATTATCTTGTTATTAAGGAAGTATCGGAGATGCAATCTAAAGCGAGAAAAGATATGATTAAAATTTCTTTTGACTTTGCGTCTAATGACAAGCAAGCAGGATATTTCACAGAGTCTTTTAAGAATGATATCAGACCGGATAAAAAGTGGCCAAATCAAGCTACTCAGTACATTCTTGTAGAAGATCAGGACGGAAATTGTAGTAAAGCATTCAAGACATTCTTGACCTGCGTAGAACATTCCAACAGTGGCTTTGTGACGCAATGGGAAGATAACTTTGGTGCACAATTTAAGAATAAATTAGTCGGCGGAGTGTTTGGTACACAGATGGATTATTATGAAGGCAGAGAGCGTGAGAAGAGAGTTCTCAGATGGTTTATATCAAAGGGCAGGGTGAAAGATGTACAGGTTCCTGGTATATCGGAGACACGGGCTTATAAAAATCATATCAATGGCTATCATCCAAATGCTACTCCTGCAGGAGATGGATTCATGAATATTCCGGATGGAATTGATGAGGAATTACCATTTAACTAGGAGTGATAGAAATGGATATACAAATTGATAGCAGAGAAAAAGCGAGAGCAATCAGGAAGATTGTTAAGGCGTTCGATGAACAGGGCGTAAATCATTTTTCTAGCAAGTTATTGGTTGGGGATTATATGTCTTTAGATAATCCCCGGTTGATTATTGACAGAAAACAGAATCTTCAGGAATTGTGTGGGAATGTATGCCAGCAGCATGATCGTTTTAAGAAAGAGCTGATCAAGGCGATGCAGGCAAATATCCAGTTGATTATTTTGATTGAGCACGGGCCGGATATACGGAGCTTAGAAGATGTTTATTTTTGGAAGAATCCAAGAAAACATGAAGTACGTTGGAAAGTAGTGAATGGTAAGAGAGAAAAATATACTGTCTCTGCCAAAGCGTTAGATGGTGATCAATTGTATAAATCTCTTTGCACGATTAGAGATCGTTATCATGTCCGTTTCGAGTTTTGCGAGAAAAAGGACACTGGGAAGAGAATCATCGAATTACTCGGAGAAGCGCTATGACAAGTGAAGAGATTAAACGTAGATACAGCATGGCGGATATATTGGAGCGATATGGGATACGTCCGAATAAAGCTGGATTTATCTCGTGTCCGTTTCATAATGAAAAGACAGCATCCATGAAGGTTTATAAAGATAGCTATTATTGCTTCGGCTGCGGAGAGGGAGGAGACATCTTCAAATTTGTTCAGAAAATGGAGGATATTTCTTTCAAAGAAGCATTTTTGCTGCTCGGCGGGATTTATGAGAAAAACTCGTTTGCATCTAAACTTGCAGTATATCATGCAGAAAAGGAACTGCAGATGCGGAAAAAAGAAGCAGAGAATTTGAAACGCAGAAAAGAGTTAAATAATACGCTCATAGATGTTTATCGGGATTGGATGAATAAGTCAGAACCCCTGTCTGATGTGTGGTGTAGTTGCTGTAATGCACTTTCTTATCAGTTGTATATACATGAGATTTTGAATAACAGGGGGGGGGTAAAGGAGTACTAAGATGAAACCATTTAATAGTCTTGATAAAAATTCTATTCTCGATGAAGAAGTCTTTGTCGAGATATTTAATCAGGAGGATGAAATAAAAAAAGCGAGATTAATACTATCGCTTCTCGATCGGGCGCAAGAGCTTGGCGTCAAGACAAAGTTTAATAATCTACTAACAGCGTACAAACGCGTGAATGAGAAGGTAAAGCGCGCAGAACGCGAAAAGCCAATCGCGTCACTGGATCGCTGGACGAATTTTGAAGGGCCTTATGACAATATGTATTGTGGCTCGTGGCTTGCATCCGAAGACGGCGTATATGCACAGAATAATAGTCAGGTAGATGCGGTAGCATGTTACCATCCTATTCTCCCAGTGGAGCGTATGAAGAATCTAGAGACGGGAGAGGAGCAAATTAAAATTGCATATAAACGAAATAACAGGTGGGATGAAATCATAGTTCCTAAAACTATGGTTACGTCTGCAAGTAAAATTGTGCTTCTCTCCGGAAGAGGGATTTCTGTGACAAGTGAGAACGCGAAGCTTTTGGTGAAATACTTATCTGATGTGGAAAATATGAATGATTCTCATATTAAAGTGCAGTATTCAACCTCTAAACTGGGATGGATAGGGAAAGAGTTTATTCCGTATGACACATCAATTGTATTTGATGGAGATTCTCGGTTTAAGCAGGCGTATGACAGTGTTTCTGAGCGAGGTAATTGGAAAATATGGCAAAGCCATGTTACAGAACTTCGTAAGACCGGAAGGCGGGAGATAAAATTTATGCTTGCAGCATCATTTGCAAGTGTGTTGGTAAATGTTCTTGGAGGGCTTCCATTTATTGTAGATTTGTGGGGAGAAACAGAAGGCGGCAAAACGGTCACCCTAATGCTTGCAGCGTCTGTATGGGCAAATCCGGATGATTCTGCGTACATAGGAGACTTTAAGACAACAGAAGTTGCCCTAGAGGCAAAAGCAGATATGTTGAACCATCTTCCAATGATCCTGGATGATACCAGTAAGACAAGCAGTCGCATCAAAGATAATTTTGAAGGGCTAGTGTATGATCTATGCTCTGGAAAAGGAAAAAGCAGGTCCAACAAGGATTTGGGAATCAATCGTGAAAACCGATGGAAAAACTGCATTTTGACAAATGGGGAACGTCCTCTCAATTCATACGTATCGCAAGGTGGAGCTATTAATAGGATTCTAGAGGTAGAATGCGGAAACCATATTTATCAGGATCCGCAGAAAACAGTTGATATTCTCAAAAAAAACTTCGGTTTTGCTGGGAAGCGTTTTGTTGAAGTTATTAAAAAGATTGGGGTAGAAGAAATTTGTGATATTCAAAGAGAATTCCAAGAGCGTCTTTACAATGATGAGATCATGCAGAAGCAAAGCATCGCGCTCTCAATACTTCTGACAGCCGATAAAATTGCCACAGAGCACATTTTTAGAGATGGGCAGTATATTTTGTTGAATGAGGCAAAGAAGGTCCTAACAGACCGAGATTCCGTGTCAGACAATGAACGATGTTACCGTTACCTGCAAGATAAGATTTCCATGAATCCACAACGATTCGATTTGGATTCTAGTATAGAGAAGTGGGGGATATTAGAGCCGGATTATGCGATATTGTATGTGCAGGCGTTTAAAGAGCTTTGCAAATCTGGAGGATTTTCAGACAAGTCGTTCTTGTCCTGGGCTGATGGAAAAGGACTTTTGCAGACAGCTGGAGGACGGCTTACGAAGTTAAAAAAGATTAATGGTATAAATAATCGCTGTGTGTTTTTAAAGCGTGATGATACCAAAGATGAAGAAGGTTTTGAACCAGTTGAAGCATATGAGCAAGAAGAGCTGCCTTTTTCTTAATGTAAAAGGTAACCAAGTAACCATGGTAACCAACGAAAACACACCATATATAAAATGCAAAATATAGGAAAGATTTATGTTTTTAAACTCTCACATATGTAGAATTTAATGGTTACTACGGTTACCAATACGAAAAAATCTAAAAAACAGTGTAAATTCAATGTTTTTAAGTAACCAAACATTGGTTACGAGACGTATTTATATGGTTACATATGGTTACGGAAAGGAAATAGATGGAAGAACGTATAAAAGCAATGTATAACGATTGCTGGTTTATATATAAGCAGTACCTTGAAAGCCACGATATGGCAGCGTACAACGATAATGCAGTCAGGCTGGTGGAGAAATATGACTGCCAGGACGATATAAAAGAATTGCTATCATGGTTTGCGCCAAGGATAAATGGGATTCATGAAAAATATATGAGGCAGGAAAGGAGAAGACATGGAGCAGGATAAATGGTATTTGTCAATCACATATAGTGATGCAAAGAAGTGTCTTAATAGCACGATTGCGGCATCTGTAAGAAGCTTGGTAGCAGCAGGATATTACATGAAATATATTAAGGACAAAGAGATGTATCTGCAAGATGGATATAAAAATATATATGAATTTGCAGAAGATAATTATGGCATAAAAGCATCTACGGCAACTAGATGGATGCAGATAAATGATAAATTTTCACAGAATGGAAATAGTCCGCATCTGAAAGAAGAATATAGAGACTTTAGTAAGAGCAAGCTTCAAGAGATGCTGTACCTCACGAATGAACAACTCGAAAATGTGACGCCGGATATGACAGTTAAAGAAATTCGTGACACTAGAAGTCGTGGGAAGGAGGAAGAGAAGCAAAAGAAATGTGGGGAACTTGATGAAGTAAACGCTCTTTCAAAATCGGAATCAGATTCGGCGAATTCTGATACCCAGGAACAATTGCCAGGCCAAATGAATGTGCACGATTATCCGGATATAGTCCCGGAAGAAAATAAGAATTTGTGCGACATCGCACAAGAAAATGTGATTGATGTAGAAGGATTCGTTGTTGAAAATACAGAAAATGGGAGCGAAGAAGCAGAGATCACTAGCGAACAAGACGTGGATGAAGCAAATGCTTGTAAGGAATGGTTTAAACACTCTTCTAACGTGACTGATTTAAAAATTGCAAAAGAGGAGCTATATAAATCACAGAAGCTATTGAATGATATTTTAAATTGTTATTCAGAAGATGAAATGATTACAAGAAAGCAAAAGATAATAGTAGGAGCACTTGCTTCCTTTGTGACAGAATTGGAAGATATTGAAAATCCATTTGAACCAGAACAGCCAGAATTTCCTGTCTTGAGAAATATGGATCAGCGTGAGGAATTTATATTAAATTATAGGACATGGCCAGTATGGTGTAAAAATGATCTGACAGAGGAGACTTATTACAGATACAATCTTCCAGATGGCAGCGCAATTGTTGTAAGGGAATACCCGTATTCACCTTATTGGCGTAATGAGGAAAGCGTAGGCAAGACGTTATTTCTTCTTAAGCATGATACAAAGCATTTTAAAGATGCTGAAACAAATATGTCAAATTTAAAAGAGTATTTGAAAGAAGTACAGAGAAATAAATAGCCACAGAAAGGTGAGGTAGGAAGATGAGATACAGAACATACAAGAAAATATTAGATGGAAAGACCGGAAGAACATAGGCAGTAGGGGACACTGTAACTATAAAATGTGTAAATGGTGGAGGTATGGGGAGCTGCACGATTACGAAGATTACAGATACAGGATTTTGTTATCGGCAAGGAAGCAGCAAGGAGAAAAATGTGCAGTACAAAAATATAGATGAGATTTGCTAGGAGGCGATAGCATGATGAAAAATAGATTAACAAAAAGAGATGACCAGGGAAACTGGTGTGTAAAAGGACTGCCGTGGGAAGATATAAACGAAGGACGGATAATTACAAAGAATACAAAAGGAAAAATATATGGAGCACTTCGAAAACTATATGATTACGAAGAGGCTGGCATTGATCCTGATCAGGTGCAGGAACTTATTGCAAAGTGTAGATGGATTCCGATAGAAGAACGGATTCCTGAGGATAACGAATACATACTTGTATCATTTTCGAATTATCCTAATCCTGACATTGGAAGATATGAATGGGGCGAAGAGGGAGGAGCGTTTTATCCCGGAGATGATGAAACGAGTTATGTACAGTACGGACTATTTGTAAATGCCTGGATGCCACTGCCGAAGAACCACAAAACCACGAATGAGGTGATAACTTGAGAAAAGAGAAAAGGTCTAGGACGGAAATGAAGATGGACCTTAACAGACATTACGAGGAGATGGAGATACACGTAGATAAAGATGCAAGAGAAGCTTTTAAGCGTCCTGTGTATCCGAGGATAAACGTAGCGGAGTATGTAAGAAAGAAGTACGGCATAAAAGGGTGATGTATTTGGAAAAACAGCGGTATGACATTGACGCATATAAAGAACTTGCGGCAGCAGTGGTGAAACAAGCAGTAATAGATTACGAACGTGCTTTAAGGTACCTAAAAAAGAATCCTCTTTACGTGGATGCTAAGAACACAAAAAAAGAGTGCGAGAGGTTTTTTCTTAAAGATTTAGGGATGTATTCAGAACTTGATGGACGAGCTGTTATAAAAGCCATAAAAGACAGGGTGAAGTATGATGATTAGGTGTAAGCTGAAACGATACAAGAGAAATAAAAAAGAGCTGCAGCTTATAAATGAGGCGATCGAAACACTCGATGCAAGGCTGGAGGATCTGGAAGTAGTAGCAGGAAAGGTCACGAAGTCTTCGAAGGATTTCCCCTACATAGAGGAGCACGTGACCGTGAAGATGGCAGAACCGGTCGAAGCTGACCGGATTAAAGCAAAGATGCGTGAGAAGGAGAAGAGAAGGGCTGTACTGGAAGCGGAGATAAGAGAAGTTGAGGACTTTATCGAAAGAATGCCAGAAGGGATTGAAAAGCAGATATTTGAATTGATTTATCTCGAAGAGTTTTCACAGAAGGAGGCAGCGGAGGCAGTAGGGTACACACAATCAATGATATCGAAAATTATAAAGAAAGTTGTGAAAGATTCATAACATTCATATTTTAGATATGCTATACTTATACTGAGAAAAGTATATAAAGACTTTTTCCTAACACACTTATACTATTAAAGAGACATCTTACCAAAGTGGCAGGGTGTCTTTTTTGCGCAATAAAACCAATGGATTGGAAGGTGGTGAAGTGGCCAATTATGAAAACATAAAAGACAAGGGATTTGACAAGCGAACCACGAGCGAACTACGTGAGATCGCATCGAAAGGCGGTAAAGCAAGCGGAAAAGCGAGGCGCAGGAAAGCAGATTTTCGCAATACACTTAATATGCTTCTTACCGCAGAAATAGATAACGAAGAATGGAAGCCGGTTCTGGAGGCGCTTGGAGTAGGGTGTACTTTGGAATCGGCTCTTTTGATGGCACAGATTAAAGCTGCAATGGAGGGAAATACGAAAGCAGCGACATTCGTTGCAAAATATGCTGGGCAGTCACCAGAGCCGGAAGAGAATAGACGGAATCGTGAAGCTGATACGGAACTTAAGAAAGCGCGGAAACAAGCTGTAACTGGAGAGAATGAGACAGACGAAGCGTTAGATAAGCTGGATGAAATATTGAAAGGCGTGTACGAGAATGCAGTTAAGCAGCAAGCAGAATGAGTATATAGTAAATGCAACGCATCGTTGGAATATTAAGTCTGGTGCTGTACGTTCCGGTAAATCTTATGTGGACACTGCGTTTGTGATTCCGTTTCGAATCAGAGAGCGCGCCGGGAAGCCTGGACTAAATGTTATCCTTGGGGTATCAAAAGAATCAATTGAACGAAATGTTCTCCAGCCGATGCGTGAGATATATACAAGCGAACTTATTGGGATAATAAACAATAGGAATATTGCAAAGATTTGCGGAGAAGATGTATATTGTCTTGGAGCCGAGAAAGTTAGTCAAGTAGCGAAGATTCAGGGAGCATCCATCAAGTATTGCTACGGAGACGAGGTTGCGAAGTGGAACAAAGAAGTGTTCCAGATGTTAAAATCTCGACTTGATAAACCTTATTCTTGTTTTGACGGGAGCTGTAACCCTGAGCATCCGACACACTGGCTTAAGGAATTTCTGGATAATGATGAGTTGGACATTTACCTGCAGAGATATACAATCTTCGATAATCCGTTTCTTCCCAGAGAGTTTGTCGAGCAGCTCTGCAAAGAATACGAAGGTACGATCTACTACGACAGACTTATTCTTGGGTTGTGGAAACGTGCTGACGGTGCCATCTATAAGAAATTTGCAGACAATCCGGAGACATTCCGGTGTGAAGTGGTGGACGAGCTGAATCCGGACGCAGAAGTGAAGCAGTTCCGGAAGGAAGATATCACATCAATAGAGATTGGTTTGGATTTCGGTGGAAACCAGTCCGGGCACTCCTTTGTTGCGAGAGGATATACAGATGATTATAGAGATGTGATTGCACTAAAGTCCCGCAGAATCATGGCGAAGGATGAAAATGAGGATATCGACAGCAATATGCTTGACAGGATGTTTTGTGAGTTCGTCCAAGAAGTGATTGATAAATATGCGGTTATTATTCGACATGGGGATTATGTAGAATATTGCAATGTGGAAACCGTTTATTACGATAATGCAGAGACGGTTCTTGGAAATTCTATTCGCAATGCTGTGGAGAAACAGTATCCTTGGATTTCAGTTAAGAAAGCACGAAAAGCAACAATAAACGATAGAATCAGATGTACCGTCAAGCTCATGGGGGCAGGGCGGTTTTTTATTACGGAGGACTGCGAGAGTCTGGAAACTGCTTTTTCCGATGCAGTTTGGAACAAAGAAGTAAAAGATAAGGATGAACGATTGGATGATGGCAGCACTGATATTGATAGCTTGGATGCGTTCGAGTATACGATTGAGCGGGATATGAGGTATCTGATTGAAGAGGTGGAAGATGTTTGATGGATTTAAAAGATTTTGGAAAGGAATAATACGAATGTTTGGATATACGACATTAAAGCAAATAGTCGGAAAAGATATTACTCTTTCTAGTAATATGATTGATGCGATCAATGCGTGGAAACAGATGCTCGATGGGCGGGCGGACTGGATTACAGATAGTATTGTTTCGCTAGGCATTGAAGCAGGTACTTGTCGCGAGTTTGCGGATTGCGTTCTGGTAGAGATGGAGACAAGCCTAAGCAATGAACGTCTTGATAAGATTTATCAGAAGAATATCGCGAATTTGAATGAGAATTTTCAAGAAGGACTTGCACTGGGGTCGTTTGTTTTGAAACCATTGGGTGGTGTATCAGCAGAGTTTGTATCGGCAGATAAGATAATTCCAATCAGCTTCGGGGATGATGGGAAACCAAATGATATTGCGTTCCTGACAATTAAGAAGGTTGGAGATACAGATTATTTCACAAGATTCGAGAGGCACTATTTTATCAACGGAAATCTTACGATAGAGAATAAATGTTTTCATTCTCAGTCTTCCAGTGATATCGGCATTCCATGCAGTCTTGAAGCGGTAGAAGAATGGTCAAATATACAGCCAGGACCTGTTACTTATCCTGGCATGAATAGAATGGACTTTGGGTACTATAGGAATCCGATCAGGAATAAAGTGGATGGTTCCGCATGTGGCGTGTCAGTGTATGAATCTGCTGTAGACTTGATCAGAAAAGCAGATATTCAAGGGGCAAGACTTGATTGGGAATACGAATCCGGTGAACGTACCATACATGTGGACAACAGAGCGTTGCAGCATGATAAGAAAAACGGAAGATTAGGAATGGCAAGGCTAAGCAAAAGGCTTTACCGAGGATTAAATCTAGAAGCGGGAAGAGATCAGGATCTTTTGAAAGAATATTCCCCGGAGATGAGAGACGAAGCATTTAAGCGTGGACTTGAAGAGTATAAGCGAGAAATAGAGTTTTCTGTCGGTTTAGCTTATGGAGATCTGTCAGATGTTCAGGAAGTTGCAAAGACGGCAACGGAGATAAAAGTATCCAAGCAGCGAAAATATAATCGTGTAACAGCTATGCAGAATAATCTATATGAATGCTTGGAAGACTTCGCAGCGGGACTTGCTTTTTACAATAGTCTTCTCAATTCCGGATATGAATTTTCTTGCAAGTTTAATGATTCTATTTTGACTGACGAAGAAACGGAGAGGAAGCAAGATATGGCAGATGTAGCAGCAGGATTCATGCATCATTGGGAATACCGAATGAAGTGGTACGGTGAAGATGAAGAGACAGCGAAAGCAAACGTTCCAGAGCAAAACAGTGTTATGGAGTAGGTGATCTGATTGAGAGAGGACTATAAAAAGCAACTGTCTGGTCAGATCGAGAAGAATTTCTCCGATTTGGAAATGCGCATCATGCAAGATATTGTTCGGCGAATAAAGAAGACGGGAGAGATAACCAGCACAGCTGATTGGCAGATTAACCGGTTACGGATTCTAGGGTACTCTTCAGAAGATATTGAAAAGATGTTGAAAGAAACGCTTGATAAGTCTTATCCAGAAATGTTTGAGTTGTATGACAAAGTGATTGATTGGGAATATGTCCGCAACAAGGACATATATGAGCAAATTAATGTTGAGTTTATCCCATACGAAGACAATGAAGAATTGCAACAGATTGCAGAAGCACTTATTCGGCAGAGCGGCGCTGAGTTGCAGAACATTACAAAGTCTCTCGGTTTCTATCTTGATTATGGAACTGGGAAACCGGTTCTCACTCCGCTTGCAGAAGTTTATCAGAAATATTTAGATGTGGCATGTATGGATGTCGTATCTGGAGCGTTTGACTACAATACGGTCATGAGAAGAGTTGTAACGCAATTGACCAACAGTGGACTCCGGCAGATTGATTATGCATCCGGAAGAGTGAATCGTGTTGATGTGGCTGCGCGAAGAGCGATTATGACAGGTGTTTCTCAGTTATCAGGAAGGATATCCGAGATGAATGCCGCAAAGCTTGGAACAGAACACTTTGAAGTTGAATGGCATGGTGGAGCAAGACCGACCCATTCAGTATGGCAAGGAAGAGTTTGGACTAAGGAACAGCTTGTTACTGTTTGCGGTCTTGGGAGTGTGACTGGACTGCTTGGGGCAAATTGTTACCACATGTATTATCCATTCATTCCCGGAATTTCTGTTCGGAATTGGACGGATGAATGGCTGGAAGAGCAGAGGCGAAAAGAGAATGTGCCAAAGGAGTTCCAAGGTAAGGAATATACCTTGTATGAAGCCAAGCAACGTCAAAGACAGATGGAAACTTGCATGAGGGCGCAGCGCGAGAAAGTACAATTGTTGAAGAGTGGCGGCGCTGATCCGGATGATGTGATGATTGCAAAAGCAAAATATCAGGGGCAGCTAAATGAATATAGACGATTCTGCAAGAAGATGGGACTGACAGAAGAAAGAGAACGAATCTATTATGATATGCGCGGAAGAATTGCCACGAATACCAAGCAGCAGAATGCTCGGTATACTTCTGATATGATTCGGAATGCAGACAGAGATTCAAAGCAGTATTATCGGTACAAAAATATGCTTGGAGATGGTATTGGCAGCCTTGCTGATTTCAGGCAGATGAAGTATAATGATGAAAAGAAGTGGAAATACACCAATGATTTGAAAGAATACCTTGAAAAATATCCGACAAGCAATAAAATATATTATGATATCCACAGCGCATTGAAAAATGCAGGGATAAAGATTGGGGTAGCATTACCACCTGTTCAGAAGAAAGCATTTATATTACCGGAAGGAAAGAAAGATCCTAACCATATAATGAAAAGAATGTTGGAACGAAACATTACTGATGATGAAGTAAGATCTTTCATGAAAGAAGCGAAAGTAATGTTTTCGCAATGGGAAGGTAGAAGACAGATGTTTGCATCTGAAAATGGTATGGTTGTTGTAACAAAAGTTAATGATGAGTGGATATATAAGACTGTTTGGTCGAAGAATGATTATGATGAACAGTCAGAAAAGATAATGGAGGTAATAAACAAGTATGTCAAATAGTAAATTAGATTATGAAGCAGATCATTACTGCCCGGTATATGAGAAAGTTATAACAGCAGATTTATGTTATGATTCATTATGTTGCCTGAATGGTCAGTTTAAAACCTCTTCTACGAAAGAGCTTTCAGAGATTGGAGATATAGCTCAAGCGAGAAAAATATGTGCGAAATGTAAATATAGTGAGTTATAATACCACCCATTCTTTTTCGGAGTGAGTGGTATTTTTGTACTTTTTAAGGAGGTGGTTCATATATCTCCCTTTGAGGCGCAGGGTTATGCGTCTTATTTTATTGTCTTTTTCCGGCAGACGTAAAAGAACGGAAGAAAGGAGAACACAACATGAAAGCAGAATTTTTAAGAGAGCTTGGATTGGAACAGGAAACTATCGACAAGATTATTGCGGAGAACAAAAAGGATGTAGCAGCAGAGCAGGAGAAAACAGTAAAAGCTGAGAATGAGCGAGACAATTACAAAGATCAGCTAAAGACGGCAACGGAATCCTTGGATAAGTTCAAAGATGTAGATCCAACAGCTATGCAGGGTGAGATTGATAAACTCAATCAGCAACTAAAGGACAAAGATGCGGAGTATGCTGCCAAAGAAGCAGATCGACTCTTCTCAGATACCATCAAAGAGGCTATTAAGAAAGTCGGGGGTCGAAACGAGAAGGCGGTAATGGCTATGCTTGATATGGACACGTTAAAAGCATCCAAAAACCAGTCTGAGGACATTAAGAAGGCATTGGAAACCGTTAAGGAATCCGATGCTTATTTATTTGGTTCTGATGAACCGTTTATGAACCCAGTCGGAGCAACAGGAGTCGGTTCCGGTAATGATGGTGATAGTTTTGCAGCAATCAGAGCAGCGATGGGGCTTCCGGTAGAAAATAAATAGAAATTAAGAAAGAAGAGGTAAAAAGATATGGCAAATACAATTGCATTAAGAAAAGCATACTCTACTATGCTTGATGAAGTTTACAAACTTGCGTCACTTACAGCTGTTTTGGATGGACCGAACGAATTGGTGAGAGAGGGCGCAAACGCAAATGAAATTTTAATTCCAAAAATGACGATGAGTGGTCTTGCGAATTATGATAAGCAAACCGGATATGTAGCCGGTGATGTAACACTAGAATATGAAACAAAGAAATGTGCATACGATCGTGGGCGTATGTTTACGGTAGATGCAATGGACAATATTGAGTCTGCGGGGGTAGCATTCGGTCGTTTGTCGGGAGAATTTTTGAGAACAAAGGTAGTGCCGGAGCTAGATGCTTGGAGGCTTGCAACTTATGCGGGTTATGCACCAGATGAGAATAAGGTTGCAGGAGCAATTGCGGATGCAAAAGCTGGTATTGCAGCCATTAGAAAAGGCAAGACAGCAATTAAAAATGCAGAAGCAAATCCGGAAACATGTTATTTATATATTTCGGCAGCACTTAAAGGAGACATTGAGGATCTCGACACAACTGCATCTAAGAAAGTACTTGAGGGATGGGCAAGAGTAATCGAAGTTCCTGAAGGTAGATTCTTCGACAAAGTGGCATTGACGGCATCTGGGGCTGGTGGTTTTACTACAACTGGTGGAAAGAAGATTGATTTCCTTATTGTTGACAAGAATGCTGTAATTCAGAATCAGAAACATACTGTTTCTAAAATTATCACTCCGGATGCAAATCAGGACGCAGATGCTTGGAAGTTCGGGTATCGTACTGTTGGAATTGCTGAAGCGAAAGACAATAAGAAAGTTGCCATTTATGTTCATACAGCAGCAGCTGTGTAGAAAGAAGCGTGATTGTATGCAAGATATGAGTTATGCATATTACGTTGAACAATACGGAGGTAACACAATACCAGAAGAGCGGTTTTGGTATGTAATGCAAAAATCAGAGATGTATTTACATGCATTCACTTTCAATCGACTCAGGGGAGAAGCTTATGACAACGTTGTAAAGAATTGTCTCTGTGATATGGCGGAGACAATTTACACGTTTGAGAGGAAAAGCGCCGAGAAGGTTAAAAAGTCCGAAAATACTGACGGGTATTCGGTATCTTATGTGACTGAGGTTATTGATGGGCAGGATATGCAGGAAGTGCTACATAAAAAATTGTATGGAATTGCAGAACTTTATTTGATGAACACAGGACTTTTATATTTGGGGGTGAAATAGTGCTGACCAATACAGATATTACCATTTATAGCCGAGAACATGACCCGTCTTCTCGGCTGGATATCTGGAAAAGAATCTATGTGCCGGAAGCATGGTGGTTTAAAAAAGAAAAGTCATCAGTGACTACTGATGGTTTGAAAACGGCAGATGTTTATACAGTTCGGATACCAGGAACGAAAGTAGAAGTCAAAAAAGATGATTATATTGTAAAAGGAAATTGTCGTATCAACATGCAAACAGCAAAAGATTTGGACATGTGCGAGAAGATGCGAGTGACATCTGTAAATTACAATATGTTTGGTGATAGTCAGCATGCAAAGGTAGTTGGTGTGTAATGGCAAAAGGGAAAAAGAAATTTGAAATTGAATCACCACGAGGAAAAATAACTACATATACCGTCAGAAAAGGAAATTTAGCTGGTAGAACGATTGCAAGATTAACATGGGCACCAGGATTTAAACCGGATAAAGAAAAGGGTTTTTCTAATGCGCAGGAATTTGTTGATTCTGAGTGCATACGACGCATGAATCCGGAGACGCCGCGCAGGACAGGTGCTCTAATCAAGTCCGCCACGCTTGGGACCGTAATTGGAAGTGGAGAAATTAACCAGATTGCACCATATGCACGCAGACAATATTACGAACATTCAGAGAAGTCCTACTGGTTTGAACGCATGAAAAACCGTCACAAAGATTCGATTTTGAAAGGAGCTGCGCAGTATGTCAAAAATCATTGAGGATATTAGAAAATTTATTTTAGAATGTCCATTTCTTCAAAATTATCGCGTGAATGTGGATTATCTCGGAGAAAATATGGAGTATTCTATAGATCCGCTTCCGTGCGACCCTATTATACAAAGATATGTTGATGGGGGCACAAAGAAACAGTTTCAATTTGCTTTTACTAGCCGGGAACAATATGATCAGGACACGCGCATCAACATTGATAATAGTGGATTTTATCAAGAATTTGATGAGTGGTTAGAAGAAAAAAGTTTTTCTGGGGACTTACCATTTGTTGGAGATGGGAAAACTCCAGTAAAAATAGAAACATTAAACAGCGGCTATTTGTATGATGTTGATGGCGATAAAGCAAGATATCGTATTGAGTGCCGCTTGATTTATATACAGGAGGTATGAAAATGGCAGAAACGAAAGAACAAAAATTAGTAAATCGTTCGCAGAGGGTTGCTTTTATGAACACAGATGCATCTGGAGATTCGCAGAAGTTCGAAAGAATGACCGGTTTTACGTCAATGACGAATTCGAAGAATCCGAAAGAGTATGCTAGACAGTATGTAGATGAAGACTCTGAAAGGGCGGATGTAGTTGGGTATGCGCCATCAATTGATTATTCATTTGACAGGCATTCAAATAATCCGGTACATGAGAGGATTGCAACGATTCATGATGGGGAGAAACTTGGAAACGATACTCATGTGGATATTGTAGTAGTAGATCTTTTTAAGAAGAGCCCGACAAGCGAAAAATATTACGCGATCAAACGTACATATGCGGTGATTCCGGATTCTGACGGAGACGGAACAGATGCTCTTATTTACAGTGGGTCCTTTAAGTCTGTATCTGGAATTGAAGAAGGTTATGTGACGTTCGTTGGAGAAGGCAGAAAGGAAGCAACATATACAAAAGGTGATTATATAACAGCAGAATAAGGAGGAGAGCCAATGAGCCAGTGGAAATTTAATGATTTTGAGACAGATATCGATTTCACGGATGCTGATTTCATGGAGAAGTTTGAAAATGCATATGAACACATGATGAAAAATGTTGACAGCATCCCCAAAACTGGAAAAGTGTCTGAGTGCATTCGCGCGCAATGCGAGGTGTTTGATACATTTTTTAAGAAAGTGTTTGGTGTTGGTGCTGTTGATAAAATGTTTTTTGGAAGAAAGAGTGTAGAAATGAGGATTGCAGCTTGCAATTCATTATATGATTTCAGGAGTTCCGAAAAAAGCAGATACAATTCATACATGGATAAATATAAGCCAAATCGCCAGCAGAGAAGAAACCAGCAAAGAAAAAAAGGTGACAGAAGGTGATTGGATGAATCTCTTTTATGAGGATTATCCGGAAACGGTTAAGGTTTCTGGAAGAAATGTACGGATTGTAACTGATTTTCGGGAGTATATTCGTCTACATGATGCTCTTCAAGATGATAAATTAACAGAATATCAGAAATATCTTGTTATTTGTGAGTATTTTCTCGGTAAATGCGTAATTAATGAAGTGGCCATTAAGGCGCTGACAGAATTTATGTCAATGGAACAGATTGAGCGGGCAGGTGTAATACAAAAAAGTGATGAAGAGGAACAGTTATATTCTTTTTCCATTGACTTTCCTTATATTCTGTCTGCTTTTATACATGTATATGGGATTAATTTGCAGACGGTGCGATATATGCACTGGTGGAAGTTTAGGACATTGTTTGATGGACTTCCGGAAAACACGGAAATCAAACAACGCATTATGTATCGAAGTATAGATTTATCTATGATAAAAGATAAGGAAGAACGAAAAAGAATCAGAAAAATTCAGATGGCGATTCAACTTCCGAAGAAAGAATTAAGCGATTACGACATAGGTAACGCGTTTATGTAAGGGAGGTGGGTAACATAGGTTATGACGGTTCATTAAAATTTGATACATCTATTAATGCGAAAGGGTTCAATAGCGGAATAAAAAAGCTCGGCAGTATCGCTAAGACAGGAGTTAAAACAGTAGCGGGTGCTGTAACAGGGGTTGCTACAGCTATGGGGTTTGTCGCGTCGGCATCAGTGAAAGTTGGAAGTGATTTTGAAGCACAGATGTCGAAAGTGCAAGCAATTTCGGGAGCAACAGGCGAGGACCTTGAAAAACTCTCAGAAAAAGCAAAAGAGATGGGGGCTACTACAAAATTTTCTGCGACAGAATCCGGTCAAGCTATGGAGTATATGGCTATGGCAGGTTGGAAAACAGAAGATATGCTAAATGGGTTAGGTGGAATTATGAATCTGGCCGCTGCTTCTGGAGAGGACCTTGCAACAACGTCAGACATCGTGACGGATGCGCTGACGGCGTTTGGAATGACAGCAAAAGATTCAGGACATTTTGCAGATATTCTTGCAACAGCATCATCAAATGCAAATACAAATGTCGGGATGATGGGCGAGACATTTAAATATGTTGCTCCTGTGGCTGGAGCGCTTGGTTACACAGCAGAAGATACAGCAGTTGCTATTGGTTTAATGGCAAATTCTGGAATTAAAGCCGGTCAGGCTGGTACATCTCTGAGAGGAATTATGTCGCGCATGGCGAAGCCAACGAAAGAAGTTCGGACGGCTATGAAGAAACTAGGTGTATCTCTAACAGATAGCAGTGGAAACATGAATACACTTGATGAAGTGATGCATGATTTGAGAAAAGGTTTTTCCGGGTTGTCTGAGGCGGAAGCAGCAGAAATGGCAACATCTCTTGCTGGACAAGAGGCGATGTCCGGTCTTCTTGCTATTGTTAATGCATCGGAGGGAGATTTCAACAAGCTCAAAGACGCGATTTATAGTGCAGAAGGAGCTTCGGCAAAAATGGCTGAAACGATGCAAAATAATTTACAAGGAAAGTTAACGATATTAAAGTCATCGGCTGAAGGACTTGGAATTGAACTTTATGAATCGATGCAAGAACCGTTGAGTGGGATTACACAGATCGGGATAGATTCATTGAATAAACTTACAGAGGCATTCAAGACAGGAGGAACACAAGGATTAATAAGTGCAGGAGGTCAGATTATATCGGATATATTGCTAGGAATTGCACAATCCATCCCTAGTGTAGTAACAACTGCTGTGGATGCGATTACATCTCTGGTGCAAAATATGACTGCTCATCTTCCACAGTTTTTATCTGCAGGAAGTAAAATTTTACAAGCGCTTATACAAGGAATGTTTTTAATTCTCCCAGCTTTGGGAGAATTTGTTTTTGCGCTCGCGACACAGTTGTACACTCAGATACGTTCTGTAGCTCCTACGTTGCTACAAAAAGGATATGAGTTACTTAGTAATTTGGTAGACGGGTTCGTGAAAGCGATACCAGAAGCTTTACCAAAGGTTCTTGATTTTGTTCAGGGCATTGGGGAAAAACTAGCAGAGGCAGCACCAATATTAATGCAAAAGGGATTTGAATTACTGCAGAAACTGGTAGAAGGAATTATAGCTGCAATTCCAATTTTGATTGCACGAGTGCCAGAAATTATTTCAACGTTTGCAAATATTATTAATGATAATTTTCCTACGATATTGATGAAGGGGGCGGAGTTGCTCGGACAGTTGATTATGGGTTTGATCAACGCAATACCGACTTTGATTGCAAATATTCCGAAAATCATTGATGCAATAGTTGACACACTGATGGCATTTCAATGGCTGAATCTTGGGAAGAATATCATTAAATTTTTGGGCGATGGAATTAATGGTATGGTGTCTTATGTTAAGAAAGCCGGAAAGAATATTCTTGACGCGATAAAGAACGCGATACTTAATCTTCCATCGACGCTCGCGAACATTGGAAAAAATGCTATGTCAGGATTGGGGAATGCTCTTTCAGCTGCAATTGGATTTGTAAAGTCCGCTGCTTCAAGGATAGTCGGTGGCATCGTAGATACAATTTCATCTATTCCTGGAAAGATGCTCTCTATTGGAAAGAATATCGTTCAAGGATTGTGGAACGGAATTTCTGATATGACTGGCTGGGTAATTAGCAAGATTAAAGGATTCGGAGAGTCTGTTCTTGGCGGAATAAAGAGTTTCTTCGGAATCAAGTCTCCGTCTCGCTTGATGCGTGATGAGGTCGGAAAATACCTTGCACAAGGTGTTGGGATAGGATTTGAAAAAAATATACCAATCAAGCAGATGACATCAAGCATGAAAAAAGCTATTGGCAACATGCAAGCTACAGCTGTACGTGTAACATCAATCATGCCAATGGCTGCGAAATTCGCAACAAAAGCAGTTACGAATAATTATACAGATATGCAGATTGATTACAAAGAAGTGGAAAAGGCTCAATTGCGAGCGATGAATCAATCAAACCAGAGACCTGTACTGTTAAACGGCAGACAGATAAATAGAGCACTAAAGGAAGGAGGTTATGTACTGGCATGATAGTTAAATATGTAAACAGTAAGGGAGTAGAAGTAAATCTAAACAAACACCCGTACAAAATGCTAGTATCAGATATTTTAGATTATGAATGGGAAGTAATAACGTCAGCTAACAGGATCACAGGATTCGGGTATACGGTTAAAGAAAAAGTCTTAAATATTGATGTGCATCGGAGCCGAGATGCAGGAGCGCGGGAGAATATGAGCAGACTGACAGATATATTTGAGACAGATATTTTATCAAGTGCTCCCGGGCGATTGTACATAGATGAACAGTACATGATCGGCTACATAAAATCTTCTGAGAAAGATAACTGGGAAACGGACCAAATTATTCAAGGTGAGTATGGGCTTACAACGGATAATCCATTTTGGATTACCGAAAAGCATTTTTCGTTTCAAAAGAAGACCGCAAAGGAGAAAATATTCGAACACCTCGACTATCCATACGATTTTCCATACGACTTAACAAGGGAACAGGTAGGACTAGATAAGATTGAAGGAAGTGATCTGTCAGATTCGCATTTTAAACTGACCATCTATGGACCAGCAGTCTTTCCGGAGATACACATAGGAGGTCATATTTATCGCGTGAATACGGTTGTTGCAGAGGGAGAGTATCTTACAATCGACAGCCGGGAGGAGACGGTAGTAAGATGCATGATTGACGGAACAAAGATAAACGAATTTGATAACAGGGATCATGATCACTCCGTATTTAAGAAGATTCCGGGCGGAATCATGGAAACTGAATGGAATGGAAGTTTTGGATGGGATATTACGCTTTTCGAAGAAAGGAGCGAACCAAGATGGTAATTCTTGCAGACAGTGACGGAAAAGAAATTCGAGTGGCATCTGAGTTGGAAGTAGACTTTGAAGTCGGGAAAGAAAATGATTTTGAGTGCCAGACGAGCACGGCAGAATGGAGAAATGACATTGTAGACGGTTCGCTTCTTTATGTTACTGGCACGGAGTTCGGTGGCATCGTTCACGAAATCGAATCTAGGACGGCGTCCAACGAAATAATCATCCGAGGAGACACGTGGCGTGGAATTCTGGCAAAGAAAGTGATTAAGCCTTCTTCGGATACATCTCATAAGACGGTATCCGGAGAGCTGAACGAGATTTTAAGAGGACTAATTCAGGAACATGAGCTTAGCTCTCTTTTTTCTGTTCCTGAAAAAAGTACAGTATTAATCGAAAACTTCCAGTTTGACCGGTACTGCACATTGTTATCCGGCGTAGAAAAAATGCTGCTGAGCGTAAATTATAGACTGGACATTAAATACATAAAAAGCAATACAGAGGCTTATGTAAGTTTAGAAGCAGTGCCGATCGTAGATTATTCGAAGCGAAAAGAATACAGCCAAGATGGCGGTATGGACTTTACGGTGTGCGACTACAGGCGAGGTGTTAATCACCTTATTTGCTTAGGTAAGGGCGAAAATGAGAACCGAATTGTAAAGCATCTATATGTACAGCAGGATGGAAGTATTGGAACAATACGATATTACTCCGGATTGAATGAGCGTGAAGAGGTCTATGATTACAGTAGTGCAGAAGAAACTGAGTTGATAGAAAAAGGAACAGAGCGCTTGAAAGAGCGGATGAATTCGAAGCGGTTGGAAGTGAATTTAAGAGAAACCATAAACGATGAAGCCCAGATCGGAGACATTATTGGCGGCAGGGACTACATAACTGGCATACAGGTAAAAAAGCCGATTGTAGGAAAAATATTCACTATAAAAGATGGCGTAGCAAAGACCGAATACAGGATAGAAGGGGATGATTAAAAATGAAAATAGTAACAGGACACACAGGAGAGCCGCACATCACTTCAAACGATGTTTTAAGCGCGAATCAAGGGATTGTGGGCGCGGATTACTATGTACTCGATGTAGGCGAGAAAGGAAGAGCTGAATTAATATCCAACAACGAGGTGCGCATCTATGACGGCGAATTCATGATGCAAGGGGTGCACTTCCGGATCGATCCTGGGAAATATGAAACCGTGACAATCGAAAACGGCACACAAGGAATGAAACGTATTGACCTTATCGTTGCGAGCTACACGAGAACTAGCAGCACGGGAATAGAGAATGTAGAGCTTAGAGTGATAAAAGGGGCTAGCGTAGTTGAAAATCCACGCGAACCTGCTACGGCACTGGGAAATATTCGTTCAGGGGCAAGATACGCAGATATGAAGCTTTATGCGGTAGAGCTGGATGGATTAAATGTTGTTAGTATTACGAAGAAATTTGGAGAGCCGGTTAGTTTGGAAAAACTAAATGCTATGCTAAAAGAGCACAGCAGCTCTGTTGGAAGCAACTACATAAAATTCGAAAACGGCACGTTGATACAATGGGGCAGGGCAAACACAGAAGCAAAGCGGCAAGGAGATATTCTTATCACTTTACCAGTTTCGTTCTTGGACGCGAATTATTCTGTGAGTGTATCGACAACGCGAAACGGATCTATCCTCGAAGGAATTTGGGTGGCGGATGAGAGCGCCAACCCTGCAAAAACACAGAAGAATTTTAGGATAGGATACTTAGTAAAAAGCGGACAGAGCTATTACAACGTAGGAGTGGACTGGGTCGCGATTGGAAGGTGGAAATAAAATGATTACCGTAGTATTTTCCGAAAATGAAAATGTAAAGAACTATATTACTGGACTTTGGCAATGGGACTATGGACAAGTTCTGCGGATACAAGGATTAAATCTTCTGACTGCAGTAGAGATACATTTCTCTTTGCAAGAACATAGAGGAGAAGCGGTAACGAGAATCGGGACGACAAAGGACGGCGTAACGGATGTCGTGATTCCGGACAGTATGTTAGAAAACGAAGATACCGAAATGGACTATAACATTTATGTATTTATTTACCTCACAGATGAAGGGTCCGGAGAAACAGAGAAAAAGATAACACTAAAAGTAAAATCCCGTCCGCGTCCGGAGGCCTTCGACACACCTGAAGATGCAGAATTATTTAGAGAAGCAATAAAAGAAGTAAACAATGCTGCAGATCGGGCAGAGACGGCGGAACCAGAAGCAGAAAAACACGCAAGTGCTGCATCCGAGAATGCTGCAAAGATTGCAGAAGACAGGGAAAAAGTAGAGGAAATGATAGCTACCGTAAGTGACATAGAGCAACAGGTCGAAACGGTAAGGAATGCGGCGGAAAGTGCAGAGAATAGTGCGCGGGCGGCAGAGGAATCGAAGGAGGGCGTTGCTGAATCTGCCAATGATGCAAGAAAAAGCGCACAAGAAGCTGCTAAGTCGGAGGGAAATGCAAGGCAGCATGCGGAAAAAACGGAAGCTGACAAGAATAAGACATCTGAGGACCGAGCGGAAGTTGAACGCTTAGTAGGGACTGTAGCCGGAATCGCGGAACAGGTACAATCTGTAAAAGAATATAAGGACCAGGCTCAAGCAGCGGCCACAAATGCGATGCTGTCAGAACGGGATGCAGAAGCGGCAAAAGAAGCTGCTCTACAAGCACAAGCCGGCGCAGAAAGCGCAGAGGATGCAGCAAGGCAATATGCGGCAGATACACAAGCAGACAAGGAAGAGACAGAGCGCCTTGCAACGCGAGTGAGTGAAGACAAAGCCTCTGTGGAACAGACAGCACAGAACTTCGAGGGAACAGTACAGCGAGCGGTAGAGGATGTAAACACTGCCGGAACAGAGCAGATAAATGCAGTACAAGAAGCCGGTACGCAAGCAGTAGAACAAATATCTACTGCTAAAAATGAAGCTGTTAAGACAGTAGAAGATAAGGGTGCCGAACAGGTACAAGCAGTAGAAGAAAAAGGACAAGAGGTTTTAAATTCTTTCCCGGACATTCCTGACATGGATGCAAAGCTTGACAAACAGCAAGGCGCTGAGAATGCCGGGAAATTCCTTATTGTCGGGGAAGATGGAAACGTGGCGCTAGGGGAAGTTCAACCTGGGAGCAATGTAGAAGTAGATGCTACTCTTACTAAAGATGGTGAAGCAGCAGATGCGAGAGCCACAGGAGATAAGATTTTGCAGTATGCCATCAAAAATACGGTTAGCGGAGAAGGTCTAATAAGAATAGAAGATAGTGCCAATGAAAAATTGCTAGATTTAAAAATGCAAGGTAAAACTGAACAGGCGACTTTTGCAGGAGTTAATAAATTTAACCAAGAAGAAGCGACCAAGGCCACGAACTGGACTACAAAAAATGTATCGAATAGATACATGGAGCTGCCATTTGAGTTAGGCAAGAGTTATACAGTAAACATGAAAGAAAATAATAGAAATGCCATAAAAAATATTATTCCGGAACTTGAGACTGATACTATAACATTGTGCGTCGGGTCCGCTCCTGGGCAAACACAATACAATAAGTCGATTAATTACTTAACTCCGGTAACATTTACTGCTGGGAAACCAGGCACATATCTCACGATCGCTGACTTCGGAAGAAAAAGCACCACAGATGCACTTTTGGAAAAAATATTCTCGGAAATCTATGTAAATTTACAGATTCAAGAAGGAACAACCGCATTGCCATACGAACCGTATGTAGGAGGAAAACCGACACCGAATCCAGAAAATCCGAAGGAAATTGTGAGCGCAGGAAGGAAAAATGAAGAAACTGGTGAATATGAAGCTGATGTAAAGCTGACTGGCAGAAATCTGATAAATGAAGAAGAATTCTTTAACTCAAGCAACTGGAAAAATTATTCGTATGAGATGAAGTTGAGGTCTAACACGAAATATGTTTTTAGCAGAAAAGATAATGCAGGATTTGGAAGTTCAATATTTTTCAAAATCGACGGAACGGTAGAAGGAACTGCATCTCAAATCATAAATTCGAACTCTGTAACGATGAACAAAAAACAAGTAGTTTTTACGACAAAAGAAACTGGCATTGTAAAATTTCTATTAAGCGGAATAAGCGAAGACAAACTAAGAGAATATATTGGGTATGCGAAATTGGAAGAAGGAGAAGTTGCTACGGAATATGAAGAATACAAAGAACAACTCGTTACGCTTGTTTCTGACCGCCTGATTACGAAATTTGATAAGCTGGAAAAGCGAGATGGCGTATGGGGATGGGTATACAAGACCGGCATGTTAAATCTTGCAGATGCAAAAAATTGGAGTATAAATGATGATGGGTATACGGATAATCTCACGCACAGAGTTTATACAGAAATTCAAGATGCAGTTAGAAATTCAAAAGCATTTTGCAACAAGTTATATCCGTTTGCAGCGGGAGACATAACAAACATAAAAGTGGCAGATTACGAATGCTTTAACATTTCAAACGGACGTTATCTGCAAATGAAGCTGTTAAAAGAACGAGGGACCACCGTAGATGAATTAAAAGCTTTCTTCGCAGAAAGTGATATCTATGTAATGTACGAGAGCGTAGAAGAAGAATTCGTACATTTATCGCAAGAGGAACAAGAACTGCTTAACAATCTGTATACATACTATCCAACAACGATTATAAGCAACTCTGAGGACTGTGAAATGCAAATGATTTATGCAGCAGACACAACGACTTACGTAAATAACAAAATAGCAGAAATCGCAGAAGTGGCATTGAAAGGAGTGTAAATATGTACGGAATAATTAAAGTAGTTATCGAATCCGGCAGATTCGAGCTTGTCGATATATTAAAGAAAATTGACAAAAAGTGGCTAGAAGGAGAACTTACAGACGAACAAAGAGAATATCTTACATCTCTTGCAAGAGAAAAGGCGAGTCCGGAAGACAGCATTGACATTTTAGAAAAAATAAAAGAAATTGATGCAAGGGTAACTGTATTAGAGAAAAAAGGAGAAAATACACCAGAAGAGACAGACGAACATCCTGAATATGTAGCAGGAAAATGGTACTACAGGAATGACAATATTACTTTTAAAGACAAAAAGTATATCTGTATCGCACCTGAAGGTGTAGTATGTACATGGAATCCAGAAGAATACCCAATGTACTGGCAGTTGGTAGAATAGGAGCACAGAAGATATGGAGATAAGAGCGAGACCGTAGAGGTCTTTTTATTTTGCAGAAAAAAGAATGAGGAGGCAAACATGAATGAAACAGAATTAGAAGTTGCTATTGCGGAGAGTAAGAAGGAAATTGGATCTCTGAAGCACCGCGTAGAAAAAGCTGAAAAGATAGTAGATTCTGTGCATCTGCTCGCAAACGAAATGGTAGGTCTTACGAAGGAGATGCACTATACGAATCAGGCGATCGAAAAATTGAATGAAGATGTAGCTGAGTTAAAAAGGAAGCCGGCACAGCGCTGGGAGTTGATTGTTACGACAATTATCTCTGCGTTGGCTGGCTGTTTTATTTCGATGATTTTTTAGGAGGGAAAAATAATGTTTAAGAACAGTGTATTAAGAGAAAATGTAAACACGAAAAAATGGTTTAAAGCAGCAGGAGTAAGGGCGGTAAAGACAATGGCGCAAGCATGTATTGGTGGAATTGGTGCGGCAGCAGCACTAGGACAGGTGGATTGGAAGTATGTATGCTCGGCAGCAGCTTTAGCAGGAGTACTTTCTGTATTAACAAGTGTAGCAGGTATTAAAGAGGTAGAGGGCGAATAAGCCCTCCTTGTGCGACGTCGCACAAAGAAAGGAGAGAAAAAATATGGCAGTAAAAGTAGAGGAAATGTTAGTATCGCAAGGAAAGTATAATATTAAGTGTCCGTATCAAATTGAGCCGGACAGCGTAACCGTACACAATACAGCAAATGATTCCACAGCGGAAAAAGAAGTAAAATATATGATTAGTAACAGCAATCAGGTGAGTTTTCATTATGCAGTTGATGACGAGGAAGTAGTACAGGGAATTCCGGAAAATCGAAACGCATGGCACGCAGGTGATGGAAACGGAAGAGGCAACAGAGGATCTATCGCGGTTGAAATCTGCTTTAGTAAAAGTGGCGGTGACCGGTTCATGAAAGCGGAAAGGAACGCAGCAGAGTTTATTGCGGGAATCTTAAAAAGAAGAGGATGGGGAATTGATAGAGTAAAGAAACATCAAGACTGGAGTGGAAAATACTGTCCGCATAGAACACTAGATATGGGATGGCAGCGATTCCTTGATATGGTATCGGCTTTTCTGTCAGGAGGAGCGGCAGCGGTTCCGTCTGTTACAAAACCAATTTCGAAACCGGCAGCTCCGGATAAGACGATTTTATTTACTTATGCGGTGAAATTAGAAGATGGAACGATTCTGCCGGCAGTGACAAACTTAAGCGGATTTGCCGGAATCAGAGGAAAACGCATTGCAGGAATTGCAATCAAAGCAAACATCGGTCGTGTAAAATATAGAGTACATGTAATGGGCAAAGGTTGGTTGCCTTGGGTAACTGGATACAACTGGTCAGATCACGCAAATGGGTACGCAGGAAATGGACGAGTTATTGATGCAGTACAGGTATATTATGAGACGCCAAAAGATTATGTTGCACATTATGGATATCAAAAGGCGCAGTATCGTGTAAGTCCATTAAGTGGAGAGTATTATCCGTGGCAGTTTGATGCAGAGACTGGAGGAGATCAAGACGGATTTGCCGGATGCTTTGGTAAGGCAATGGATAGATTTCAGTTATTCTAAGACACAGCTCTAACTCTTTAAATATAAGGAGCCGGGATTCCGGCTCCGTCTAAAAAGATAGATTGTCTTTCTAATATGAAAATAAATGTTCCATGGAGCATTTATGGGGCAGAATTATGCAAAAATATAACATTATAATAGAAAAAAGAGCTGTATAGAATACGGAAAATCAACGATATACGGCAAATAAGTGCTATATAAAAAGTTAATAACAGTACATCTTCCGCATTCAACCAAAATACCGGAAACCTTATAAGATAGGGGATTCCGGTATTTTTTTGTATTTAGAAATAGTGTATAATAGACATAAAAAAACTTTTGATAAGGGAGATTTGCGTGGGGAATCTTCTAAAGGTGTGAGAGGAGGTTATTTTTATGTTGGAAAAGCTGGATTTGACGAAAACGTTAGAAAAAGAAAACTACAAAGAGAAGATGGGGTTATTGGTGCCGGAACTTGGAAAATTGCAGAGGGAATGTAAGGAACTTGGAATTCCGGTTATGATTGCATTTGAAGGATATGGCGCTGCAGGAAAAGGAGTACAGATCGGAGAATTAATTAAGGCGTTAGATCCTCGTGGTTTTGAAGTATATGCGGTTAAGACGGAGACCCAAGAGGAAAAACTGCATCCGTTTTTGTGGAGATTCTGGACAAAGATGCCTGCGAAGGGACGGATTGCAATCTATGACAGCAGTTGGTATCGTAAGGTGCTCGTGGATCGTTTCGACAAGAAGACGAAGAAAGAAAAGGTGGAAAGAGAATTTGCTTCTATCTGTTCTTTTGAAGAGCAGCTGACGGCGGATGGAATGGTGATTATTAAGATTTTTCTGGCGATTGATAAAGGGGAACAAAGAAAGCGTTTTGATAAGCTTCTTGAGTCAGAAGAGACGGCATGGCGTGTGAGTAAAGGAGATTTAAAGCGCAATAAGAAATTCAAGAAGTATGAGGCAATCAATGAGGAAATGCTTAGCCGTACCGATACGGATTGCGCACCATGGCATATTGTAGAGGCGACGGACAGAAGATTTGCCACGGCTAAGATTTATGATATTGTGTGTCGGGTTCTCAAGGAAAGAGTGGAGGAAGCCAAGAAACGTAAAGAAGGAAACGCAGAAGAACGGGGCATGAAAGAATTGTCTAAAGACAAAGTACTTGGAGAATCTATTCTGAATAAAGCAGACTTAAGTCTTGCTTATACAAAGGAAGAATATAAAGAGCAGTTGTCGAAGCTGCAAAAGAAGATAGAGAAACTGCATGGAGAGTTGTACCGAAGAAGAATTCCGGTAGTACTTGGATTCGAAGGATGGGATGCGGGAGGAAAAGGCGGTGCGATCAAACGCCTGACTGAAAAGATGGATCCGAGAGGGTATGTGGTACATCCGACGGCATCTCCGAATGATGTTGAGAAAGCACATCATTACCTGTGGCGATTCTGGGTAGATATGCCAAAAGCGGGACATGTGACAATTTTTGACCGGACCTGGTATGGGCGTGTGATGGTGGAGCGGATTGAGGGATTCTGTACGAAAGCAGAATGGCAAAGAGCTTATAAAGAAATCAATGATATGGAGAGAGACCTTACGGATGCCGGAGCGATCGTACTTAAATTCTGGATGCACATTGACAAAAATGAGCAGGAGAGGCGCTTCAAGGCAAGACAGGAAAACCCGGAAAAACAATGGAAGATCACGGACGAGGATTGGAGAAATCGTGAAAAATGGGAGCTTTACGAGGAAGCGGTAAATGAGATGATTCTTCGGACGTCTACAAAAAATGCTCCATGGATTGTTGTGGAAGGAAACTGTAAATATTATGCACGGATAAAAGTATTGAAAACAGTGATAGAGGCGATAGAGGAAAGACTGAAAGAAGTCTAAAGGAGCGGTAGATATGACGATCAGAGAAGAGTTGGAGAGACGTGAAGAGATGTATCTAAGCGAATATGCAACGTTAAGCAGGGATTCCAAAGGAAGGGAAAAAGATGAGGAAGAATGTGATTTAAGACCAGTCTTTCAACGTGACAGAGACAGAATACTGCATAGCAAAGCCTTTCGCCGGTTGAAACAAAAGACCCAGGTATTTCTTCTTCCAAGCGGAGATCATTATAGGACGAGGATGACACATACACTGGAAGTGGCGCAGAATGCAAGAACAATTGCCAAGGCATTACGTCTTAACGAAGACCTTGCAGAGGCGATTGCGCTAGGACACGATTTAGGGCATACGCCGTTTGGACATGCCGGGGAACGAGCGTTGGATGAATTGTGTGAAAAGGGTTTTCGGCATAATGAACAGAGTGTACGTGTTGTGAAATATCTGGAAAAGAATGGAGAAGGATTGAACCTCACATATGAAGTGCTCGATGGTATTTTAAAGCACCAGACAAAAAGTATGCCGGAAACATTAGAAGGACAGATTGTCAGGCTTTCTGATAAAATTGCTTACGTGAATCATGATATTGATGATGCGATTCGAGCAGGAGTTTTGAAAAAAGAGGATGTTCCAAAGGAATTTACCGATGTACTTGGAACAACGATAAGAAGCAGGCTGAATACAATGGTGCATGATGTGATTAGTAACAGTGCCGGGAAGCCGGAGATTTCCATGTCGGAAGAAGTACAGGATGTACTTACGAGGCTTCGCTGTTTTATGTATGAGCATGTATACCGCAATCCGGTGGCGAAAGCAGAAGAGGAGAAGGCGGTTCATCTTGTCGGGAAATTATATGATTATTATATGAAACATCCAGACAAGCTTCCGAAGCTGTATCATGATATGATGGAAATCGGGCATAGCAAGGAACAAGCCGTATGTGACTATATTGCCGGAATGACGGATAATTATGCGGTTTTGATGTTTGAAGAATTTTTTATACCTCAATCTTGGAAAAATTAAAAGGAAATAGGAAAGCCTTGTCGAATATTATATATAGTGGGATGTATTTGGAAGGAAGGGCAGAATGTATTATTCAGATGATATCGTAGAAGAAGTAAGAATGAAAAATGATATTGTAGATGTGATTTCCGGATACGTGAAGCTGCAGAAAAAAGGAAGCTCTTATTTTGGATTATGTCCGTTTCACAATGAAAAATCACCGTCTTTTTCTGTGAGCAGACAAAAGCAGATGTACTATTGCTTTGGATGCGGAGCAGGAGGGAATGTATTTACATTTGTGATGGAATATGAGAATTATTCTTTCGTAGAGGCGTTGAAATTTTTGGCAGATCGTGCCGGAGTTGAACTGCCGGAAGCAGAATATTCAAAAGAAGAAAAAGAGAGAAGAGATTTAAAACAAATTCTTCTGGACATGAACAAGCTTGCCGCAAAATACTATTATGCACAATTGATATCAGAAAATGGGAAGGCAGCACATGAGTATCTGACGAAAAGAGGACTTGATGAAGGAACGATACGTCAGTTTGGGCTGGGATATTCAAACAAATACAGTAATGATCTGTACCAATATCTCAAGATGAAAGGCTACAATGATGAACAGATTCTGAAAGCAGGTTTGATCAATGCAGACGAGAAACACGGAGCATATGATAAGTTCTGGAATCGTGTGATGTTTCCGATCATGGATACGAATAATCGTGTGATTGGGTTTGGCGGCCGCGTGATGGGAGATGCAAAACCGAAATATCTGAATTCACCGGAGACAATGATTTTTGACAAAAGCCGGAATTTGTATGGATTGCATCGTGCAAGGACAAGCCGAAAACCTTATTTTCTTATTTGCGAAGGTTATATGGATGTAATTTCCATGCATCAGGCGGGATTTACAAATGCAGTTGCAACTCTTGGAACAGCGCTGACGGCAGGACATGCTTCTTTGATCAAGCGTTATGTGAATGAAGTGTATCTTACTTATGACAGTGACGAAGCCGGTACAAAAGCAGCTCTGCGTGCAGTGCCGATTTTAAAGGAAGCAGGAATCTCGGCGAAGGTGATTCGTATGGAGCCATATAAAGATCCGGACGAATTTATTAAGAATCTGGGCGCGGAAGCATTTGAAGAGCGTATCGCGAAAGCGAGGAATGGTTTTATGTTTGGTCTTGAGATGCTGGAGCAGGATTACGATATGCAGTCACCGGAAGGAAAGACCGCGTTTTTCAGAGAAGCGGCAAAAAGGCTTGGAGAATTTGAAGAAGAGATTGAGCGCAATAATTATATAGAAGCAGTTGCAAAAACTTATCGAATCGGATATGAAGAGTTGAAAAAACTGGTACAAAGAACAGCAGTGCAGTCAGGGCTGGCATCCATGGCTGTTCGCCCAAAGGCAGGCACCGGGAAACCAAAGGAAAAAGAAGATGGTTACAGGAAATCACAGAAAGTACTTTTGACTTGGATGCTGGAAGGGCAGAACATTTTTGCGCAGATTAAGCGTTACATTACACCGGAGGACTTTTCAACGGAATTGTACAAAAAAGTTGCAGCGCTTTTGTATGAACAATATCAGCAAGGAGAGGTAAATCCTGCTAAGCTCATGAATCAATTTACGGATGAAGAAGAGCATCGGGAGGTGGCTTCTTTATTCCATACAAGACTAAAAGAAATAAAGACAAAGGAAGAGCAGGAAAAAGCATTAAAGGAGACGTTGCTAAGGGTTAAGAGTCATAGCATAGAAAAGTCTGCGCAGGAATTGGAGCCGACAGATTTGGCAGGGCTTCAGAAACTTATGAATGCCAAAAGAGAGCTGCTAAGCCTTAAGACACTGCATATTTCTATTGATTAAGGATAAAATATAAACAATTGGTACGGTTTGCCGGACCAAAGAGAGGATGGACACAGGTATATGGAAGAAAACATGGCAAAATTTGGAGAGAAGTTAAAAGAACTTGTTGCCCTGGGAAAGAAGAAAAAAAGTATTTTAGAGTTGCAGGAAATCAATGACTTTTTTTCAGACATGGAGCTGGAAGCAGAACAGATGGATAAGATTTTTGAATATCTGGAGGCAAGCGGTATTGATGTGCTGCGTATTAATGCAGAAGAGGATGCGGAAGATGAGATCGAGATTGTGATCACCGAAGAAGATGAAGTAGATGTAGAAAAAATCGATCTTTCCGTTCCGGATGGCATCAGTATTGAAGACCCTGTCCGTATGTATTTAAAAGAAATCGGAAAAGTGCCTCTTTTGAGTGCGGAAGAGGAGATAGAGCTTGCGAAAAGAATGGCGGACGGTGATGAGGAAGCGAAGAAACGTTTGGCAGAAGCCAACTTAAGACTGGTAGTCAGTATTGCGAAAAGATATGTGGGACGAGGTATGTTGTTCCTGGATTTGATCCAGGAGGGAAACTTAGGTCTTATCAAAGCCGTAGAAAAATTTGATTACCAAAAAGGATTTAAGTTCAGTACCTATGCTACGTGGTGGATTCGTCAGGCAATCACAAGAGCGATCGCAGACCAGGCCAGAACAATCCGTATTCCGGTTCACATGGTAGAGACGATCAACAAATTGATCCGTGTATCCAGACAGTTGCTGCAAGAGCTTGGAAGAGAACCATCTCCGGAAGAGATCGCAGAAGTATTGGACATGCCGGTAGAACGCGTGCGGGAGATCTTGAAAATTTCTCAAGAGCCAGTTTCTTTGGAGACTCCAATTGGTGAAGAAGAAGACAGCCATCTGGGTGATTTTATTCAGGATGACAATGTGCCGGTGCCTGCAGAGGCGGCAGCAGCTACTTTGTTAAAAGAGCAGTTAGATGAAGTGCTGGATACTTTGACTGAGAGAGAGCAGAAAGTGTTAAGACTTCGCTTTGGTATGAATGACGGAAGAGCAAGAACGTTGGAGGAAGTCGGAAAGGAATTTGACGTAACACGAGAACGTATTCGACAGATTGAGGCAAAGGCGCTTCGTAAACTTCGTCATCCGAGCAGAAGCCGTAAACTCCGTGATTATCTGGATTAAGAGGCAGGTATGGAATTATCAAAGAGATTACAGGCAGTTATCCGGTTATTGACGGAAAAAGAAGAGATGGAAAAGCTTCGGGTGGCCGATGTGGGAACAGACCATGGATATCTTCCGATTGCATTGGTGCAAGATTATAAGTGCAAAAAAGTATTTGCTATGGATGTGAACAAAGGGCCGCTGGAACGTGCAAATAGGCATATCAAGGCATATGATCTTTCTGGATATATTGAGATGAGACTTTCCGATGGGCTAAAAGCGCTGAAACCAGGCGAAGCCGATTGCATGGCAGCCGCAGGAATGGGCGGCGCACTTATGATAAAAATTATGTCAGAAGGGAAAGATGTCCTGGAGCATATGAAGTATTGGGTGCTGCAGCCACAGTCTGAGATTGCAAAAGTCAGAGCTTATCTACAAAAGTCAGGATATCATATAACTGCAGAAGATATCGTATATGAAGATGGGAAATATTACCCGCTGATGCGTGTGGAAAAGGGTGAGGCGGCGCCATATAGCAGGATTGAACTTAAATACGGACCTTGTCTTTTACATAAGAAGCATCCTGTCTTGTTAGAGTATCTTAAGCAGGAATTGAAGGAAAAAGAGATTATTCTGGAACGATTGAACAGTACAGAGAATTCGCGTACAAGAATGCGAAGAGAAGAAGTATTTAATGAGATAGCAGAGACGAAAGAAGGTATACTATGCTTTGCAAAAATATTATAGAAATGATTGAAAGTGCATATCCAAGGTGTTATGCACTTTCTTGGGATAATGTAGGATTGTTGGCAGGAAGCCGGCAAAAGGAAGTAAAAAAAATATATGTTGCGCTGGATGCAGATGATGAGGTTGTAGAGGAAGCAGTAAGTGTGGGAGCAGATATGCTTATCACACATCATCCGCTTATTTTCTCCGGAATGAAGAGCGTGACGGATGACGATTTTATCGGACGGCGGATCATCAAAATGATAGAGAATAAAATGGCTTATTATGCCATGCATACGAACTATGATGTGCTTGGGATGGCAGATTTGGCTGCGGATAAGTTGATGCTTGGGAAATCCGAAGTACTCGAAGAGACGGGCATGTCTGATACGGATAAAGGGGAGAAAAAGGAAGGAATCGGAAGGATAGGATTCTTAAAGACGATGACACTGGCAGAATGTGCAAAGCTTGTGAAAGAAGCATTTTCCCTGGAATATGTAAAAGTGTTTGGAGGGGAAGAAAAAAGTGTGAGCCGGGTTGCAATATGTCCGGGAGCAGGTAAGAGTGTCCTTGCAGAGGCTTTAAAAAAGGGTGCGCAGGTGTTGATTACCGGCGACATCGATCATCACGCTGGAATTGATGCCGCAGCACAGGGGCTGATGGTCATTGATGCCGGTCACTATGGTCTGGAACATATTTTTATTCAGGATATCAAACAGTTTCTGGAAAAAGGATTGCCGGGAATTGAAATTATTCCGGCACCTGTACGTCACCCATTTCATATTATATAAATATGCAGATTCTGTGAGATATAAAACCATGCAAAGAAAGAAGGAGCAGTATGGATAAACAGATGTATCGGATAAAAATAGGTGACAGTGTGAAGGAATATCCGCAAGGAACTACATATTTGGAGCTTGCGAAAGAACATCAGAGTGAATATGAAGCGGATATTGTGCTGGCAATGATTGAAAATAGACTGGAGGAGCTTGGAAAACCGATCAGAAGTGATTGTGAAGTGTCATTTGTTACAACGGCGAGCACAGTAGGAAATAAAACATATCGAAGAAGCATGAAACTTTTGTTTGTAAAAGCGGTGCATGATGTGGGCGGCCATGATGTAATAAAAAAAGTGCATGTGGGTTATTCGGTGAGCAAAGGATATTATTGTACGATAGAGGGAGAAATTACGCTTAATGAAGAATTTCTAGCAAAGGTAGATGCACGGATGAAGCAGATGTCAGAAGAAAGACTTCCGATTCAAAAGAGAAGCATTTCTACGGATGATGCAATAAAATTATTTGCCAGATATGGAATGCACGATAAGGAGAAGTTATTCCGTTACAGGAGAAGTTCTACTGTGAATATTTATAGCCTGAATGAATTTGAGGATTATTATTATGGCTATATGGTTCCAGACACGTCTTACCTGAAATATTTCAAATTATATCTGTATGAGGGCGGTGTTGTATTACAGATGCCGGTGAAAGGAGCGCCTACTGTGGTACCAGAGTTCAAGCCGCAGCATAAGCTTTTTAAAGTACTTCAGGAGTCGGTGGAATGGGGAAATATGCTGGAAGTAGGAACGGTCGGCGAATTAAATGAAGCGGTGACAAAGCAGGATGTCAGTGAGCTTATTTTAGTGCAGGAGGCTTTGCAGGAAAAGAAAATAGCAGAGATCGCACAGCAGATTGCAGAGCGGCCGGATGTGAAATTTGTCTTGATCGCGGGACCGTCTTCTTCTGGCAAGACGACATTTTCTCATCGGTTATCGGTGCAGCTTCGAGCTAATGGATTAAAACCTCATCCGATTGCAGTGGACAATTATTTTAAAAACAGAGTAGATACACCAAAAGATGCAAGCGGGGAATATGATTTTGAATGTCTTGAAGCGATTGATCTTGAGCTTTTTAACCAGGATATGTGTTCTTTGCTTGCAGGTGAAGAAATTATGCTTCCAACATATAATTTTAAGACGGGCGAACGGGAATACCGAGGCGATAAGAAGAAACTTGGAGAACAGGATATCTTGGTGATTGAGGGAATTCATGGATTAAATGATAAGATGTCTCATGCACTTCCTACAGAGAACAAATTTAAGATTTATATCAGTGCGCTTACACAGATCAATATTGATGAACACAATCAGATACCGACCACAGATGGACGGCTGATAAGAAGGATTGTGCGTGATGCAAGAACAAGGGGAACAAGTGCGAAACGGACGATTGAATTGTGGCCATCTGTCAGAAGAGGAGAGGAAGCAAATATTTTTCCGTTCCAAGAGCAGGCGGATGTGATGTTCAATTCCGCATTGATTTATGAATTGGCAGTACTAAAGCAGTATGCTGAGCCCGCACTGTTTGAAATAGAATCGGATTGTGAGGAATATACAGAGGCAAAACGCCTTTTGAAATTTTTTGATTATTTTGTGGGAATCGGAGGAGAAAATATTCCGGCGAATTCGATTCTTAGAGAATTTATCGGTGGAGGATGCTTTCGTATTTAGAAGGAATCCTCCTTCTTTAATTTCCAGCCCAAATCCATATCCTTTGGCAAAGGAGCAGTAAAGCACATTTTTTCTCCGGTTACCGGGTGGTTGAAATCCAGCTGATAGGAATGCAGCGCTTGACGGGAAATACAGGAATAATCAGGATTATAAAGAAAATCGCCAGGAAGAGGGTGGCCTATGTATTTCATATGTACTCGAATCTGGTGCGTTCTTCCGGTGTCTAATCTTAATTTGGCGAGTGAATAACGTTCGTTTGTATCCAAAAGACGATAATGTGTGCAGGCGTATTCCCCTCTTTGGAAATCTACCTGCCGTTCAATCGTAGAACCGTCGGTGCGGGCAATGGGAGCTTTTATACAGCCTTCGTTCTCTAAATGTCCGCTGACAATGGCAAGGTAAGTTCTGTGGATTTCACGTTTTGCGACCATATCGGAAAGTCTTGCGGCGCTATACATGTTGCGGGCAAGAATCAAAAGACCGGTGGTATCCTTATCCAAGCGGTTGATGCAACGATAGATAAAAGGTTCGTTCTTTGAAGAAAAATAGTAGGCAGCCGCATTTGCCAGAGTATTTTCAAAATTTCCCTGTGAAGGATGAATCGGCATGCCGGCCGGTTTGTTGATGATAAGTAAATCCTCATCTTCGTATACAATCGGAAATGGAAGCTTGACCGGAACGATATTTTCCGAAGAGCCTATTTCGGTTATTGTCAGAGTAAGCACATCGTTTTCTTTTAAAATATCCCATACCCTTGCCCAGATACCGTTTAAGAGAATCCCATTTTCCGTCTTTTTTAAATGGGTAACGATTTGCTGGGAAAAGCCATGTTGCTTTAAAAAGAAAAGGACAGGCTGACCGGCATATTCTTTTGTGATTTCATAATTTAATATCCGTTTCATAGTCTGTCCTTTCTATTATATATATACATTATTTTGATTTGATCTCTCTCCAAAGCTCGTTATAGATAGCATCATATTTATCGCCAAGGAAGCGGAACGTTTCGCAGCGCTCCAGTTCGGAAGATTGCGGGAATGCAATCGTGCTGTTTTTTATCTTAGGATCTTCGATCAGTTCTCTTGCAGCCGTATTCGGTGTGGAATAAGTGATATAGTCAAAGTTTATCTTGGCAATATCCGGGCGGCACAAAAAGTCGATAAAAGTTTCGGCATTTTCTTTATGTTTGGAATTCTTTGGAATCACCCATGAATCAATCCACACATTAGAGCCTTCTTTTGGAATTACATACTCAAGATCCGGATTTTCCAATTGTGTATAAATCGCTTCCCCGGAGTAGATGACTCCGATGGCAGCTTCATTGTTGATCATTTTGTCGCGTACCTGGTCAATCACATACGCTTGCACAAGAGGCTTTTGTTCAATGAGTAATTCTTTTGCAGCTTCCAGTTCATCTAAGTCGGTAGAGTTCAAAGAGTAGCCAAGATAACGCAAAGCTACTGCAAATGCGTCACGTACGCTGTCCTGCATCAGGATATTGTCTTTGTATTGTGAATCCCACAGAACACTCCAGCTGTCGATTGGTTCTGAAACCAGTGTCTTATTGTATAAAATACCTACTGTTCCCCAGCAATATGGAATGGAATACTTGTTTTCCGGGTCAAATTGACGGGACTGTTCCATGTATTGTTTACCAATGTTCGTGATATTTGGTATGTTTTCGTAATTCAATTCAGCAAGCAAATCATTTTCGATCATACGTTGAATCATGTAATCAGAAGGGCAGACTACGTCATACGCGATTGCACCGGACTGAATCTTTGGATACATAATTTCATTCGTCTCAAATTCTTCGTAGATTACTTCGATGCCGGTTTCTTCTTCAAACATGTCAAGGACGACAGGATCTAAATATTCGCCCCAGTTGTATACGATGACCTGATTGTCGCCGCTGATTTTATTTTTGGAGCCATAGAAAAATCCACCTGCAACAAGAACGGCAGCCATTGTAACCGGAATCCCCCTGCGGAATATAAGATGGGCAGCCTTTGCAGTTTTGGAAACACGCGCTTTTTTCGGTGCATTTTCTTTCTTTTGCGGCGAAGTATTGATCAGGATCAAAAGAAAGAGCACGGATACAAATAAAAGCGTAGATAGTGCATACATTTCCGGTTTGATTCCTTTTCGAACCTCACTGTAAATCTTGGTGGAAAGGGTCTCAACTCCAGGTCCTTTGGTAAAATGCGTGATAACAAAATCATCTAACGACATCGTGAATGATAAAAGGAAACCGGAGAAGACACCTGGAAGGATATCCGGGAATACGACTTTGAAAAATGCGTATACCGGAGAAGCACCAAGGTCTAATGCAGCCTCATAGGTCCGTTTATTTGTTTGCTTTAGCTTTGGCATTACACTTAAAATTACATATGGAATGTTAAAGGTAATATGTGCCAGTAAAATCGTGGAAAAGCCAAGCGAAAAACGAAAGGCAATAAAAAGCAGCATAAGAGAGATACCGGTAACGATGTCTGCATTTAACATCGGAATATTAGTGATCCCCATCATTATGGTACGAAATTTTCGGTTCAGAGACTGAATGCCGATTGCGGCAGCAGTTCCGATAATGGTTGCGATCAAGGCAGATAAAAATGCAATGATCAAAGTTGTGTAAAGCGCATTCATGATCTGTTCATTTTGAAACAGACGAACATACCACTTTCCGGTGAATCCGCCCCATTTTACACGAGTTTTAGAATCATTAAAAGAAAGTACCATAAGGGTGACGATTGGTGCATACAGCAGAACAAAAATCAGACCCAGGTATATCTTTTGTATTGTATTTTTCATTAGAATGCATTCCCCTCCCCATCTTTGTCATATTTGGCAATTAAAGCCATGCTAAGGATGATAAAAATCATGAGTACAAGAGAAAGACCGCTGCCTACATGCCAGTTGCTTCCTTGTTTAAATTCCTGTTCTATAACATTACCGATTAAAAGGATCTTACTTCCGCCTAATAAATCTGAGATAACAAATGTAGTAAGTGCAGGAACAAATACCATTGTAATTCCGCTGATCACACCTGGAATAGACAGTGGAATGATGATTTTAGTAAGTGTCTGAAAATTACTGGCGCCCAAATCCAGTGCGGCGTCAATGACATTTTTGTCAATCTTAACAAGGATGTTGTAGATTGGCAGTACCATAAAAGGCAGAAAATTATAAACCATACCAAGGATGATCGCGTAGGGTGTATTGATAATGGAAAGCGAAGGCAGATGAAAGAAAGACAAGATACCGTTAATGACACCGTTCTTTTCTAATAAAGTCTGCCATGCCAATGTGCGTAAAAGAAAGTTCATCCACATTGGCAGGATGAAAATCAACACAACAAAGCTTGTCTGATTGACATTTATCTTTGATAGGATCATTGCAAGCGGATAAGCCATAAGAAGGCAGATGATCGTACTGATAAACGACAATAAAAGAGCAAGTCCAAGCGCCTTTAAGTTTTCTGGCGTTGTGATTTTTGCAAGGTTCATCCATGTGAAGGCACCGTCCTGATCTGTCATTCCGTAATATACGATCATAAGCAGCGGAATGATGATAAAGGAAACGGCCCAAAAAAGGTATGGTCCGCTAAGGATACGTTTACTCTTCAATGATAACAGCCTCCTCATCTTCGGATTCTGGTTTTTTCATGATCTGGATATCAAATGGGTCTACCTTGATGCCTACCTGTGTACCTACCGGAAACATGTCTGTACTATGAACAAGCCAGTCATAATTATTGGCGGAAACTTCCATCTCGTAGTGTACCCCTTTGAAGATAAGATGCGTAACAACACCTTCGATGATACCTTCTTCCGGTTTTACCAAATCAATATCTTCCGGTCGGATGACTGCGTCAACCGGTTTGTTGCGGCCGAAGCCAACATCCACACAAGGGAAATTTGCACCAAGGATTTTCACAAGCTTATCTTCGACCATAATTGCCGGAAGAATATTACTTTCGCCGATAAAGTCGGCAACGAAGGCATTTTCCGGTTCGTTGTAGATATCTTCCGGAGTACCGATCTGCTGAATATAGCCTTGATTCATGACAACGATGGTATCGGACATCGTAAGAGCTTCTTCCTGATCGTGGGTGACATAGACGAATGTAATGCCAAGTTCGTTTTTCAGGCGAATCAGCTCGTATTGCATATCCTGACGCAGCTTTAAGTCCAGTGCGCCCAAAGGTTCATCGAGAAGCAGAACTTTTGGTTCATTTACGATGGCACGCGCAATTGCGATACGTTGCTGCTGTCCCCCGCTTAAGGAGTCGGGCATACGATTCTCGAAACCATCGAGATTTACCAGCTTTAATGCGTATTTAATTTTATCGTTAATATATGTCCTGGTTTTGCCTTTGATTTTTAAGCCAAACGCAATGTTTTCTGCGATTGTCATATGCGTAAAAAGTGCATATTTCTGGAAAACGGTATTAAGCTGACGCTTGTTTGGTGCAAGACTTGTAATATCTGCACCGTCGAAGATGACCTTTCCCGTATCCGGAGATTCAAATCCACCCAGAATACGCAAAAGAGTTGTTTTTCCGCAGCCACTTGGACCAAGCAAGGTTAAAAATTCATTTTCGCGGATATAAAGATTTAATTCGTCCAATACGAGATTATCTCCGTATGACTTTGATATATTTACAAGGTCGATTAATTTGTGTGACATATCCTTATCCTCCGTAGGTTTTATTTTTTATAAAAGTTTAATATGCCATCCAGATTGGAATGCATATTAGAAAACATAAGATCCAAAACAGTGAGTGCCGCCATGGATTCTACCACTACGACTGCTCTTGGAACAATCACAGGATCATGCCGTCCTGTGATTGATAACGTCGTTGCTTCTCCTTGCTTTGTAACGGTATTTTGAACCTTGGCAATCGAAGGAGTGGGTTTGAAAGCGGCACGTAAAATTACAGTGTCGCCATCGCTCATACCACCTAAGATACCGCCGGAATGATTGGTGCTTTTGCTGATATGACCGTTTTTGTCCAGGCAGAAAGCGTCATTATTCTGACTCCCAAGTGCGGAAGAGACAGAAAATCCGTCGCCAATCTCTACCGCTTTTACTGCGCCGATGGACATAATTGCTTTTGCAAGAGTGGCATCCAGTTTAGAAAAGACCGGTTCACCAATCCCCACGGGAAGATGTTCTATCCGGCATTCGATTACTCCGCCTGCCGAATCCTGCTGCTCCATGCAGTCAGAAAGAAATTCTTCTGCTTTTTTTGCAGTCTGAGCATTTGGCATATACAACGGATTACGATTAATTTCATCAAAATGGTAATCCGATGGGGCAATACTATAAGGTCCGATTGCCTTCGTATATGCTTGTATTGTAATACCAAGTGTATGCAAAATCTTTGAAGCAATTGCACCGGCAGCGACACGACCGATGGTCTCGCGTCCGGAAGAACGTCCGCCGCCGCGGTAATCACGAAAACCGTACTTGGCATCAAAGGTGTAGTCGGCATGTCCCGGACGGTAAGTGGCGGCAAGATTTTTATAATCCTTGGAACGTTGATCTTGATTGTATACAATCAAAGAAATTGGGGTTCCGGTAGTTTTTCCTTCAAAAATACCAGATAGAATCTGGATCTGCTCATTTTCATTTCGTTTTGTTGTATATTTACTTTGTCCAGGCTTTCTGCGGTCCAGGAAAGGCTGAATATCCTCTGCGGACAAAGCAAGTCCGGCAGGGCAGCCGTCAATAACAACACCGATTGCAGGGCCGTGGGATTCTCCCCAAGTAGTGATTCGAAAATGATTTCCGAAGATAGAACCTGACATAGGCATTCCTCTTTTCTATAAAATTTTTTGTAAATAGTTGTTTTATATATCATATATTTAAAAACCGTTATTCCTATTATATAGGAATAGAAAAAAAGGTGCAATCTTATTTTTCTCTGTACTTTTAAAGAAGGTTATATTATAATCAAAAGGTACAGCAATGAGTAAAAAGGGAGTATATAATGAGTAAAAAAACAGAGAAAACTGAACTTGAAATCTATGATAGTTACGGTGACGAGTATGAAGATGAATACGAAGCTGATGACGAGTATGAAGACATCGAAGTAGAAGACATTGAAGAGTATGAAGATATCGAAGTAGATGACATCGATGAGTATGAAGACGAATACGAAGAACAGGATGACAGTGAGTGTGAGATGGAGCGCTTAAGGAAGAGAAAAAAACGAAAAAAGACTACATTGATCATATGCACAAGCCTTTTGGCAGTGATCGCAGCTGCTTATCTGGGATTAGCTTTCTTTTTTCAAAGCCATTTCTATTTTTCTACAGAGATTAATGGCAAAGATTTTTCGGGAAAAAGCATCGAGGAAGTAGAGGCATATCTGGAAAGTAAGGTTGATAATTATGTTCTGACATTGCATGAAGCCAACGGAAAAGAAGAGCAAGTGAATGGGAAAGATATCGGTATCAAATATACCAAGGACAAAGAGAAGAAAGAGCTGAATAAAATTATGGACGACCAGAATCCATTTTTATGGCCGGTATCTTTATGGAAAGAATCCGAGCGGGAAGTCGAAGTAGGAGTAGAATATAATCAGGAGAGTCTGACTGAGAAGATGGCTGCTTTGGAATGTATGAATGCAGAAAATCAGCTGGCATCTGTAGATGCACATCCGAAGTTTAACGGTACCGAGTTTGCGGTGGAGCCGGAAGTTGTAGGAACACAGATTCATCAGGAAAACTTTACGGCGAAAGTACAGCAGTATATCTCGGAATTCAGAACAGATTTGAATATGGCAGAAGAAGGCTGCTATATTGTTCCAAAATTTACGTCTGAATCAAAAGAGGTTATTGCAGCGAAAGACAGTATGAATCAGTACTTAAAAGCGAGTATTACATACAAGTTAGAAGGCGCAGATCCGATTGTCGTGGACAAGATAAAGATTGCAGAGTGGTTAAGTGTGGATGCAAATATGGCGCCGGTATTTAATACAGAAGCAGTGGGGGCTTTTATAGACGAATTCTGCGGACAGTATAATACGGTAGGAAAGACACGTTCCATCACAACGCCAACGGGGAAAACGGCAGAAGTATCCGGCGGTACCTATGGATGGAAAATTGACCGTGATGCGGAATGCAATGCGCTTATCAATAGTATTAAAGGCGGCGAAGTGACAGAAAGGACGCCGGAATACGCACAGTCGGCAGCCACTCATGGCGCACAGGATTGGGGCAATACTTATTTGGAAGTGGATTTGAGTACACAGCATATGTGGTATGTCAAAGATGGAGGCGTAGCATTTGAAAGCGCGGTTGTTACCGGGCTGCCGATTCCGGAACGCATTACGCCGGAAGGAGTATATGATATACTGGAAATGAAGAGAAACAAGACGTTAAGAGGTGAGAAATTACCGGACGGTACTTATTCTTATGAGACTCCGGTAGATTACTGGATGCGTGTTACATGGACCGGGATCGGATTTCATGATGCAGGCTGGCAGCCGGCGTTTGGCGGAGAGCTTTATAAGACAAAAGGTTCTCATGGATGTATTAATATGCCGCCGACAGCAGCAGCACAGCTGTATAATCTGATTGATTATCATACACCGGTTATCATACATTACTAAAAATTCAGATGAGGTATAAGGGATAATATGTATCAATTAATAAAGAAAGATGGACTTGCAAAACGTGGCAGGTTGGAGACAGTACATGGGGTCATTGAGACTCCTGTATTTATGAATGTCGGCACTGCGGCAGCGATCAAAGGAGCCGTTTCGACCGATGATCTTCAGAATATAAAAACACAGGTGGAACTGTCTAATACCTATCATCTCCATGTAAGACCGGGAGATATGGTAGTAAAGAAACTTGGCGGAATCCACAAATTCATGAATTGGGATAAGCCGGTACTTACGGATTCAGGCGGGTTTCAGGTGTTTTCTCTCGCCGGACTTCGAAAGATCAAAGAAGAGGGCGTATATTTCAATTCGCATATTGACGGGAAAAAGATCTTCATGGGACCGGAAGAGAGCATGCAGATTCAATCCAATCTCGCATCTACGATTGCAATGGCATTTGATGAGTGCCCTTCAAGTGTAGCGACAAGAAAATATATGGAAGATTCCGTTTCCAGAACGACAAGATGGCTCGTAAGATGTAAAGAAGAAATGAAAAGACTTAACGGACTTGAGGATACGATTAACAGACATCAGCTTTTGTTTGGAATTAATCAGGGTGGTATTTATGAGGATATCCGTATTGCGCATGCGAAAGAAATTGCCAGACTTGATTTGGATGGATATGCAATTGGCGGGTTAGCCGTAGGAGAGTCGCATGAGGAAATGTATCGCATATTAGATGCAGTCGTTCCACATCTTCCGGATGAGAAACCGACTTATCTCATGGGGGTCGGAACTCCGGCGAATATTTTAGAAGCAGTGGAGCGAGGCGTAGATTTCTTTGATTGTGTATATCCAAGCAGAAACGGCCGTCACGGTCATGTCTATACCAATCAGGGCAAATTGAATCTTTTCAATGCAAAATATGAACTGGATGCGCGTCCTATTGAAGAAGGCTGCGGCTGCCCGGCATGCAGAAGCTACAGCAGAGCATATATCAGGCATTTGTTAAAGGCAAAAGAAATGCTCGGGATGCGGCTTTGCGTATTGCACAATCTGTATTTCTACAATACGATGATGGAAGAAATCAGAGCAGCGATTGAAGCAGGAGACTATAGGGCTTATAAGGAAGCGAAGCTTAAAAGAATGGCTGGAGAAAACAGCTAAGTGTAAAGAATTTATGAAAAAACATATTTATACTTGATGTCATAGTAAAAATTGTGTATTATGTTTTATTGAATAGCGAAATAGTGACTGACCAGGATAATTGTAGGAGGAATAAAAGTATGAATGCAGTGTTAGCAGCTCAGGGAACGATGAGTATGGGAGTGATCGTAATAGTATATGCCTTATTATTCGGAGGCTTGTACTTCTTTTTAATCCGTCCGCAGAGAAAAGAACAGAAAAGAGTTCAGGGAATGATTTCTTCTCTGGAAGTAGGCGATACAGTTCTTACAACCAGCGGATTTTATGGAGTAATTATCGATATCACAGACGAAGATGTGATCGTAGAATTCGGAAGCAACAAAAACTGCCGTATCCCGATGCAGAAAGCAGCAATCGCGCAGGTGGAAAAACCAGAATAATAGTTTGACAATGAGGATGTGTGAAAGCACATCCTTTCGTATTGTGTGAAGATAATCTATGCTTGATGTATCTTCGCTTTTGCATGCTAAAAGGTTGAAATGAATATAAAAATGAGTTAATATATTGCGTATATAGTGTTGAAAGGAATGATAAATATGCAGCTTCATATAGGCGTGATAAGAGGGGACGGAATCGGTCCGGAGATTGTGACAGAAGCAGTCAAAGTCTTGAATAGAGTAGGAGAAGTTTATGGACATACATATTCGTTTGAAGAATTATTGCTGGGAGGAGCATCCATTGATGTACACGGAATTCCTCTTACGGATGAAACGATAGAGAAGGCAAAATCATGCGATGCGGTGCTTATGGGTTCCATCGGGGGGGATGCAAAGACATCGCCGTGGTATCAGTTAGAACCGTCAAAGAGACCGGAAGCAGGTCTTCTTGCAATTCGAAAAGCGTTGAATTTATTTGCAAACTTACGTCCGGCAGTGCTTTATGATGAATTAAAAGGCGCTTGTCCTTTGAAAGAAGAGCTTACAGAAGGCGGATTCGACATGATGATCATGCGTGAGCTTACCGGAGGATTATATTTCGGAGAGCGTAAAACGGTAGAAGAAGCCGGTGTGATGACCGCATATGATTCGTTGACATATAGCGAAACTGAGATTAGAAGAATTGCAAAAAGGGCGTTTGATATTGCCATGAAACGCAGTAAAAAAGTGACTAGTGTCGATAAGGCAAATGTACTTGATTCTTCCAGACTTTGGAGAAAAGTGACAGAGGAAGTGGCAAAGGATTATCCGGAGGTGACTTTGGAAAATATGCTTGTCGATAACTGTGCAATGCAGCTTGTAAAAAATCCGAAACAGTTTGACGTAATTTTAACCGAGAATATGTTTGGGGATATTTTATCTGATGAAGCCAGCATGGTGACCGGTTCGATCGGAATGCTTGCATCTGCAAGCTTGAATGAGACGAAGTTTGGATTGTATGAGCCAAGCGGCGGTTCTGCACCGGATATCGCGGGAAAAGGCATTGCGAATCCAATCGCAACGATTCTCTCAGCGGCAATGATGCTGCGATTTTCTTTTGATCTTGACAAAGAAGCGGATGCGATTGAGAAAGCAGTAGATCTGGTGCTAAAAGATGGTTACCGCACGATTGATATTATGTCAGAAGGAAAAGAGCAGATTGGAACAGCTAAAATGGGTGATTTAATCTGTGAAAGAATACAATAATCATACTATTATAATTATTATGGAAAGAAGGATAAACAATGAAAAGTGATACCGTAACAAAAGGTGTGCAGCAAGCGCCGCATCGTTCTTTGTTTAATGCGCTTGGTTATACAAAAGAAGAATTGGAAAAACCATTAGTTGGGATTGTATGTTCTTATAATGAAATCGTGCCAGGACATATGAACCTTGATAAAATCGCAAATGCCGTAAAAATGGGTGTTGCTATGGCTGGCGGAACACCGGTCATGTTCCCGGCGATCGCTGTCTGTGACGGAATTGCAATGGGACATATCGGTATGAAATATTCTCTGGTAACAAGAGATTTGATTGCAGATTCTACAGAAGCAATGGCATTAGCACATCAGTTTGATGCCCTTGTGATGATTCCAAACTGTGATAAGAATGTACCGGGACTTTTGATGGCGGCAGCAAGAATTAACGTGCCGACAGTTTTCGTAAGCGGAGGTCCGATGCTTGCAGGACATGTAAAAGGCCATAAGACAAGCCTTTCCAGTATGTTTGAGGCAGTTGGTTCCTATGCGGCAGGCACGATGAGTGAGGAAGATGTAACGGAATTTGAAAATAAGGCATGTCCGACATGCGGTTCCTGCTCTGGCATGTATACGGCGAATAGTATGAACTGTCTTACTGAGGTGCTTGGTATGGGACTTCCGGGCAACGGAACGATTCCGGCAGTATACTCTGAACGTATTCGTCTTGCAAAACATGCAGGTATGCAGGTGATGGAAATGTATAGAAGGAATATCCGTCCAAGAGATATTATGACACAGGATGCTATTTTAAATGCGCTGACAGTGGATATGGCACTTGGATGTTCTACGAACAGTATGCTTCACATTCCTGCGATCGCACATGAGATTGGAATGGATTTTGAGATCGATTTTGCAAACCCGATCAGTGAAAAAACTCCAAACCTTTGTCATCTCGCACCGGCAGGTCCGACTTATATGGAAGATCTTAATGAAGCAGGCGGTGTTTCAGCAGTTATGAAAGAGTTGGATAAAAAAGGATTGCTTCATACAGACTGTATGACGGTAACCGGCAAGACTCTTGGAGAAAATATTAAAGATGCAGTGAATAAAGATCCTAACGTTATTCGTCCGATTGAAAATCCATATAGTGAAACCGGCGGACTTGCAGTATTAAAAGGAAATCTTGCACCGGACGGAAGTGTGGTAAAACGTTCGGCAGTGGTAGAAGAGATGATGGTACATGAAGGTCCGGCAAGAGTATTTGACTGTGAAGAAGATGCGATCGATGCAATTAAGAGCGGAAAAATCGTAGCCGGAGATGTTGTTGTAATCCGCTATGAAGGCCCAAAAGGCGGTCCGGGTATGCGTGAGATGTTAAATCCGACATCAGCTATTGCGGGCATGGGTCTTGGTTCCAGTGTTGCACTTATTACAGACGGCAGATTCAGCGGTGCGTCAAGAGGCGCTTCTATCGGACATGTGTCTCCGGAAGCGGCAGTCGGTGGTCCGATCGCGCTTGTGGAAGAAGGCGATATCATCAAGATCGACATTCCGAATCTGAAATTAGAATTAGACGTGCCGGAAGATGTGCTTGCCAGAAGAAAAGAGCAGTGGACACCGAAACAGCCGAAAGTAACAACCGGATATCTGGCAAGGTATGCTTCTTTGGTAACATCTGGTAACAGAGGTGCTGTATTGCAGATTCCGGAAGGAAAATAGAAATACAGAAATAAAAATATAGTAAGAAAAATACATAAAAGAGGAGAATGATATGCAGTTAACAGGCGCAGAAATTGTAATAGAGTGTTTAAAAGAGCAAGGTGTGGATACTGTGTTTGGCTATCCGGGGGGTGCGATTTTAAATGTATATGATGCATTATATAAACATCAGGGTGAGATTAAGCATATTCTGACTTCCCATGAACAGGGCGCTTCTCATGCGGCAGACGGTTATGCCAGAGCGACAGGAAGAGTCGGTGTGTGTTTTGCTACAAGCGGACCGGGAGCTACCAATCTTGTAACAGGTATTGCAACTGCTTATATGGATTCCATACCGGTAGTAGCGATTACCTGTAATGTAGGCGTATCTTTGCTTGGAAAAGATAGTTTTCAGGAAATCGACATTGCGGGTGTGACTATGCCGATTACAAAACATAATTATATTGTAAAAGATGTGACGCAGCTTGCCGATACGATAAGAAAGGCTTTTAAGATTGCAAAAAGCGGCCGTCCAGGCCCGGTTCTTATTGATATTCCAAAGGATGTGACGGCAAATAAGACAGAATATGTGAAAATGGATGTAAGCAGTCGGAAAGAAAAAACGTCAAAGATTTCTATGGAAGAGATTGAAGTGGCAGAAAGATTGCTTGCCAAGTCTAAAAAACCATATATCTTTGTAGGAGGAGGCGCGGTATTGTCAGGCGCCAGCAAAGAGGTTACAGAATTTGCACATAAACTGGATGCACCGGTGTGTGATTCCCTGATGGGAAAGGGCGCTTTCTCAGGAGTGGATGAATTGTATTCAGGAATGCTGGGGATGCATGGAACGAAAGCTTCTAACTTTGGGGTAAGTCAGTGTGACCTTTTGGTAGTGATCGGAGCCAGATTCAGTGACCGTGTGACTGGAAATGCAAAAAAATTTGCAAAGCATGCAAAGATCTTGCAGATTGATATAGATCCGGCGGAGATTAATAAAAATATCTTAGCTCATGCAAGTGTGACCGGTGATGTGAAACGGGTACTTGATATTTTGAATGCGCGTATAGAACAGCAAGACCATGAAGACTGGAAACAGCAGATTGCAGATTACAAAGAGAAATATCCGTTGACCTATCATGAGGAGGTGCTTGCGGGACCATTTGTTGTAGAAGAGATTTACCGTCAGACAAACGGAGACGCGATTATCTGTACCGAAGTAGGACAGCACCAGATGTGGGCGGCGCAGTTCTATAAATATACAAAACCAAGAACGTTTCTGACATCAGGCGGACTTGGAACAATGGGCTACGGTCTTGGCGCTTCGATTGGAGCGAAGATGGGAATGCCAGAAAAAACAGTAGTGAATATTGCCGGAGACGGATGTTTCCGTATGAATATGAATGAGATTGCAACAGCAGTACGTCATCAGATTCCAATTATTCAAGTTGTGATAAACAACCATGTACTTGGTATGGTACGCCAATGGCAGACATTGTTTTATGAAAAAAGATACTCCGCAACAGTATTGAATGATGCGGTTGATTTTGTAAAACTGGCAGAGGCTATGGGAGCAGTTGGTTTCAGAGCTTCCACAAGAGAAGAGTTTAAGGAAGTATTTGCAAAGGCACTTGAACTTGGTAAACCAGTTGTGATTGATTGTTTGATCGACAGTGATGAAAAAGTGTGGCCAATGGTGGCTCCGGGAGCTGCTATCAGCGAAGCTTTCAGTGAAGAAGATTTGTAAAAAATTGGTGAATTATGAAGAAATCCTTAAAGTTGGGATTTCTTCCTTTTTTGCTGATTTCGTATTGCTAAGCGACAAAATGCAAGATATAATATTAAAAGATACAATAATGTTGGGGGAGCTACATTTTGTAGCAAAATAGTACGAAAGGGAGAAATATGAAGGAAGAAAGAACTACTGGCACAAAAAGCCAAACGAGAAGAAGTACGAGTGGTACACGTAGTACAAGCGCTGTACATAATACAAAGGCTTCAAGTGTTGCACGAAGTGCGCAAGCGGCGGGGGATAGACGTTCGACAGGCAGAAGGAATGCAGCACATCGAAGAAAGAGAAAAAGACGTCTGATCCGAAGATATGTTACTCTTTTTTCTGTTTTGATCATTTTTGCTTCTGTTATATTTTTTACGGCAGCGGCGATGAGAAATGCAAGTCCTATAGATATTGTGCTCAAAGCAGCCAAACTTGAGATGAAGCAAGAACAGGAAATTCCTTCTTTGACAGCAGAAGTGCAAGTCGGAGGAAAAAAGGAAAAGGTATTAAAGAAAGTATTGGACAGAAAGCATAATTATACGGTTGCGGACTTTGTAGAAGAACTGGAATCAGGAAAAGGTTATGAAGTAGTTTGCAAAGCAGATGGGACTGTAGAAGGCGAATTTGATATTAAGATAAATTTAACGGAAGACATGAAGAAAAAACTAGAACGCAAATATATGAAGCGCGTCAATGTTTCCGTGAAAGAAGGAAAATTAGTAGTTCAGAATAAATATGGGACATGGGAAGAAGATAAATTTAAATTATATGATGGAACCTATGTGAAAAGTAATTTTATGCAGTCCAAAGGAAGTACATATTATTTTGGAGAAGATGAAAAGAAAGTGATCGGCTGGCAGGAGATCGAATCATACAAATACTATTTTGACGAAGAAGGGAAAATGCTGACTGGCTGGCAGAAAATCGAAGATGCAACATATTATTTGGGAGAAGATGGAAAGGCACATGTAAGCTGGCTGGAATTAGACGGGAATAAATACTGCTTTGACAAAGATGGTAAGATGCTGACTGGAGAACAACAAGTCGGCATTAAGAAATGTGTATTTGCCGAAGACGGTAAACTGGAATCCGAAGAAAGCAGTATTGATCCAAGTAAACCGATGGTAGCGCTGACATTTGACGATGGTCCGGGAAAACGTACCATGGAGCTTTTGGAAGCGTTTGAAGAACATGGCGCAAGAGGAACTTTTTTCATGGTTGGAAGCAACATTCCGAATTATCCCGATGCAATAAAGAAGATGGAAGAAATTGGCTGTGAGATTGGGAATCATACGAATACGCATGCCAACCTGACAAAGCTCGATGTTGCAGGAATCAACAACGAAATAGGTACAGTGGATCAACTCCTGGCAGATATTATCGGACGCGGAGCAACTGTGATACGTCCGCCTTGGGGAGAGAAGAATGATACGGTGAAATCGACCGTACAGAATCCGCTTATCATGTGGTCTATTGATACGTTAGACTGGAAGACAAGGAATGCGGAATCCACTATTTCTACAGTTATGAATAACGTTGGCGATGGGGATATTATCCTGATGCACGATATTCATACGCAATCTGTCGATGCGGCAATCCAGCTGATTCCTAAATTGCAGGCAGCAGGATATCAGCTTGTGACAGTATCAGAATTGGCGCAGTCCAGAAATATTAACATGGAAAAGGGCGGCGTTTATTCACAGTTCTGGAAAGAATAAAGAATAGTTAAAAAATAATTTTTTGCTTTAAAGCGAAAAAGTGATTGACAGATAGGAAAAAAAGAGTTAATATAAAAAACGAATTGAATACATCTACTAAAAATACGATGAAAAGAAATAGTATATATCAGATTGTACAATACAGAGAGTCTTGGATGGTGGGATCAGGACATGTTGCAAGATATAGAATTCCTCTTGGAGTAGAATGCTGAAACGAAAGTAGGTATCTCCGGCAGCAACCGTTAACATGCAAGAGTATAAACGGATTATCCGGTGTACTTAGTGAGGCAGATACTGTGAAGTATTTGTGAAGTAAGGTGGGATCATGGAAGTCTTGGCTTTCATCCTTATAGTTTTTATAAGGATGGAAGCTTTCTTAATTTATTAGGATTTATTAGGAAAATTTGTTTCTGTAAAAAAGTTTAATATGGGAGGACGATTGTATGATTATTGTATTAAAACCAAGAACAAGCAAAGAAAACGTGGCACGTATGGAGGCGATGATTCAAGGGAAGGGAATGCAGCCGCATACTGTTATCGGAGAAGAGATGACGATTATCGGATGTATCGGCGATACAACCAGAATTGATTCAAAATTATTTGAGGTGGATCCATGTGTAGATAAAGTTATGCATGTACAGGAACCATATAAGTTGGCAAACCGTGCATTTCATCCGGAAGATTCGGTAGTTAATGTGAGCGGTGTTTTAGTTGGCGGAGAACATTTGGCAATGATCGCCGGACCTTGTTCGGTAGAGTCTGAAGAGCAGGTGATAGAGATTGCAAAGGCGGTTAAGGCATCCGGCGCGAATCTTCTCAGAGGCGGAGCATTTAAACCGCGTACGAGCCCATATGCATTCCAGGGGATGGGCATGGATGGTCTGGAAATCCTGTGCGCGGCAAGAGAAGAAACAGGGCTTCCGATTGTGTCAGAGTTATTGGCATTGGAACATCTGGAGGTGTTTGACGATAAGGTTGATTTGATTCAGATCGGGGCAAGAAATATGCAGAACTTTGATTTATTAAAACACCTTGGACAGACGAAAAAACCGATTCTCTTAAAGAGAGGATTGAATGCGACTTATGAAGAATGGATCATGGCAGCAGAATATATTATGGCAGCGGGAAATGAAAATGTAATCCTTTGTGAGCGTGGTGTACGTACATTTGAATCTTATACAAGAAATACGCTGGATCTTCAGGCAATTCCGGTAATCAAGACGTTGACGCATCTGCCGATCATTATTGATCCAAGTCATGCCGGAGGCAAATGGTGGCTGGTAGAGCCAATGGCAAAAGCAGCAGTCGCAGCAGGAGCGGATGGCCTGATGGTAGAGGTTCATAACGACCCATCTTGCGCTTTGTGTGATGGGGCACAGTCATTAAAACCAGAAAAATATGATATGCTTTTGCAGACGATAGGGACAATCGCACCGGTAGTAGGAAAGAAACTTAGGTAAGAACTACTTGTCTTGATGGGAGAGATTTAATGGAAATGATGGTCGAGCTTGGGGCTTTAAGCTATCCAATTTATATTGAAAGAGGAATTTTGAATAAGGTAGAGCGCCATATAAAGGAGAAATTCAGCGGGAAAAAGATTTTTATTATTTCTGATGACAGGGTTTATGCACTTTATGGCGAATGTATCGAGAGTCAGTTGAATGGATCGTATGATTGCGGAAGCTATATCATTCCGCATGGAGAGCAGTCTAAAAATTTTCAGATGCTTTCGGGCATTTATAGCGAATTGTTAAAGGCAGGTATCACAAGAAGTGATTTGATTATCGCGCTTGGCGGCGGTGTGGTTGGAGATCTGGCGGGATTTGTGGCTGCAACGTATTTAAGAGGAATTCCATTTATACAGATTCCTACTTCCTTACTCGCACAGGTAGATTCCTCTATAGGGGGAAAGGTTGCGGTAGATTTGCCGGAAGGAAAGAACCTTGTAGGGGCGTTTTATCAGCCGAAAATGGTATTGATCGATCCGAATGTATTGGAAACTTTACCCAAGCGTTATTTGAAAGATGGGATGGGAGAAGTTATCAAATATGGATGCATCAAAGACAAGGAGTTGTTTGAGCTTTTAGAACAAAGTGGTTCTTATGAAAATCTGAAAGAACATATGACAACCGTTATTTATCGGTGTGTGAATATCAAACGAGATATCGTGGAAAAAGATCAGTTTGATAAAGGTGAGCGGATGCTGTTGAATTTTGGACATACCCTAGCGCATGCAATCGAGCAATATTGTCACTATACGAGAGAAAGCCATGGAGAGGCAGTGGCGGAAGGGATGTATCAGATTACAAGAATTTCCGAAAAAAAAGGATTCACCAAAGAAGGAACCGCAGAAGCGATTGGCAGAATATTAAAGATGTATGGCTTGCCGTTAAAAGCGGATATTCCGATGAAGAACCTGGTGAGTGCGATTACCAGGGATAAAAAGAATTTTAAAAACACCCTGAATCTGATTCTGTTGAAGGAAATCTCAGAAAGCGAGATTTATCCTGCTGATATTCAGTATTTTGATGAAGTAGAAATGATATAGTGATATAGAAAGAAGGATTTGAAATATGAATACAGTGCATTTGGCGGTGATTGGAGAAACTTTAAAGCACTCGCTTTCTCCGGAAATCCATAAATATATGTATCGGCAGTTAGGGATAGAGGGGACTTATGAAAAGATAGAACTTTGCCCGGAAGAAGTGTGTAATGTAGTAGAGCTGATGAAAGAAAAGAAACTGATGGGATTGAATGTAACGATGCCATATAAGGAAGCGGTTATGGCATATCTGGATGAACTGGGGGAAGATGCAAAGGCTATCGGTGCAGTCAATACGATTCATCTGAAAGATGGGAAGGCATACGGATACAATAGTGACCATATCGGAATCCGTTATATGTTTGAACTGCAAAATGTAAGTGTCAAAGGAAAAAATGTTGTCATCCTTGGGAATGGCGGCGCAGCATGTGCGGTTATTTATGCCATGAAAAATGGAGGTGCAGCGAAAGTCACAGTAGTTGCACGTACGATAGAAAAAGCGGAAAAATTAAAAGAACGTTTTTCGTATATTGAATGCCTTACATATGAAGATGAGTTGTTTGGAGATATTCTTATCAATACAACACCGGTAGGCATGTATCCGAATGAAGGTGAAAGTGTCGTCGAGCGTGAAGTAATAAGAACTTTTAAAGCAGCAGCGGATATCGTGTATAATCCGTTTATGACAGAGTTTCTGAATATTGCAAAAGAGGAAGGTTTAAAAATTGTGACCGGACTATCCATGCTGGTGGGGCAAGCCATTCGTTCAGAAGAAATATGGTTTGGACAGGAAATTGATTATCGGCTGGGGAATGCAATACACGAAGAGCTATCTAGGTTGTTTTAGGATCAGGTGAAAATGAAACAGAGGACGCAGCGTTATGCGTCCTCGATTTATTTATTTTTCCTGATATTTTTCCAGCAAGGTACGGATTTTTTCCGTTGGAACCATAACGTCGCCAATAGACATATCATGATTCAGGGAATCGATGATCAAGGCAAGATATTTACTCATATCTGCCACTACAAAGTATGGTTTCTCCATAGCAGCTGGCGGAAGATAAGTAAGATTTGTCGTTATGACTTTGTTAATATAGCCCTTCTCATAGTATTCATCGAATTTTGCGAAGCCCTCTGTGAAAAGGCCAAAGGTAGTGCATACAAACACACGGTTTGCATTGCGCTCTTTTAATTTCTTGGCAACATCGAGCATGCTTTCGCCGGAAGCAATCATGTCGTCGATGATGATAACGTCTTTTCCAGCCACGTCATCCCCTAAAAATTCATGTGCAACGATTGGATTTTTGCCATTGATAATGGTAGAATAGTCGCGGCGTTTATAGAACATGCCCATGTCAACGCCAAGGACATTGGAAAAATAAACGGCACGATGCATAGCGCCTTCATCCGGGCTTACGATCATTAAGTGATCTTTATTGATTTTCAAATCCGGCACATTGCGAAGCAGTGCTTTCATAAACTGATACTGTGGTCCGAAATTATCGAAGCCTTCTAATGGAATGGCATTCTGAACGCGAGGATCATGTGCGTCAAACGTAATGATATTTTCCACACCCATATTCATCAGTTCCTCGAGTGCAAGCGCACAGTCCAAAGATTCTCTTTTGGTACGCTTGTGCTGTCTGCTTTCATATAAAAACGGCATAATGACCGAGATACGGTTTGCCTTTCCGGTAGCGGCAGAAATAACTCGCTTTAAATCCTGATAATGGTCATCCGGCGACATGTAATTTGTATGGCCGTTGACCGTGTAAGTCAGACTATGATTGCATACATCTACGATAATAAATAAATCCTTTCCGCGAACACTTTCCAAAAGAGTTGCCTTTGCCTCACCGCTTCCAAAACGCGGGCAGGAGTGATCGGTAAGATAGTTTTCATGTTTATAGTCAGCAAAAGAGGCAGAAGGATCAGTTAGTGCTTCTTTGCGAAATTTTACAATATAGTCATTTACTTTCTGCCCAAGCTCTTTGCAGCTTTCCAGCGCAATGATCTTTAATGGTGCTTTTGGCAGAGTTTGTTCTAATATTTTGATATTTGCCATGATTTTCTCCTAGTATTTTCTAATAGTCCTACATCTGTTATATCACCTTTTGCGGATAAGGACAAGAATAGAAGGCAAAAAATTGCATTTTTCATAGAAATTTAGTATGATAAGGTAGAAGAAAGCTTAAGGAGCTGTAAAATGAAGCACGAACATAGAATAAGTAAGATAGAAACAGGCAGTATCGCAGAAGAACTCGGTATTGAACCAGGAGACGTTCTTGTCTCAATTAATGACAATGAAATCGAAGACGTATTTGATTATCATTATTATGTCAATGATGAAGAACTTTTACTTCTCGTTCGCAAAGCGGATGGAGAAGAATGGGAATTCGAGATAGAGAAGGATTATGAAGAAGATTTAGGAATTGAATTTGAGCAGGGGCTGATGGACGAGTATCGCTCTTGCAGAAATAAGTGCATGTTTTGTTTTATCGACCAGATGCCGAAAGGAATGAGGGAAACATTGTATTTTAAAGATGATGATTCCAGGCTGTCTTTTCTGCAGGGGAATTATATCACATTGACGAACATGAGTGACCATGATATTGACAGGATCATCCGATATCATCTGGAGCCGATCAATGTGTCTATTCATACGATGAATCCGGAACTTCGGTGCAAGATGCTGCATAATCGTTTTGCAGGAGAAGCCCTTAAAAAATTGCAAAGACTATATGAAGGCGGTATTACGCTGAATGGGCAGATTGTGTTGTGCAAAGGGATCAATGATAAAGCAGAGTTAGAATACAGCATAGAGAAGATGGCGGAATATATACCGCAGCTGCAAAGTGTGTCGATCGTTCCGGTAGGACTTACGAAATACAGAGAAGGACTGTATCCGCTGGAGCCGTTCACAAAAGAAGATGCGAAAGAGGTTCTTGCTATCATTCATAGATGGCAGAATATTTTTTATGAAAAACACGGAATGCATTTTATACATGCAGGAGATGAGTGGTATCTTCTGGCACAAGAAGAACTGCCGGAAGAATCTCGTTATGACGGATATTTACAGTTGGAAAATGGCGTGGGGATGATAAGACTCCTTCTTAATGAATTTGAGGAGGCTTTCTTGGCGCTAAAGGGCAGCAAAAAGGAGATCGAAATCTCACTGGCAACAGCAAAGCTTGCTTATCCGTATATTAAAAGAATGTTAGAGCGGCTAAAGGAAAAGTATCCGAATCTCACAGCGCATCTTTATTGTATCAAAAATGAGTTTTTCGGAGAGAAGATAACAGTTGCAGGTCTTGTGACCGGACAGGATATTATTACACAATTGCAGGGGAAACCACTGGGAAGTTCTCTGCTTTTGCCTTGCAATATGTTCCGGGATACGGAAGAGGTGTTTTTGGATGATGTGACAAAATCAGAACTGGAAGAGGCTTTACAAGTGAAGGTAGATATTGTAAAATCAAGCGGACAAGATTTTGTCGATGCAGTTATAAAAAGATAAAAAATAAGGAGAATAGATTTATGAGTAAACCAGTAGTGGCCATCGTAGGACGTCCAAATGTAGGGAAATCTACGTTGTTTAATGTACTGGCAGGGCAGATGGTTTCCATCGTAAAAGATACGCCTGGAGTTACAAGGGATCGTATTTATGCGGAGGTGTCATGGCTTGACCGTCAGTTTACATTGATCGATACCGGAGGTATCGAACCAGACAGCCGCGATATTATATTGTCACAGATGCGTGAGCAGGCACAGATTGCTATTGATACGGCAGATGTGATCATATTTATTACAGACGTAAGACAGGGACTTGTAGACGCAGATGCGAAGGTGGCGGATATGTTAAGAAGGTCCGCAAAGCCGGTTGTTCTTGTCGTGAATAAGGTAGACAGTTTTGAAAAATATATGGCGGATGTCTATGAATTTTATAATCTTGGGATTGGTGATCCGATTGCTGTCTCAGCAGCATCAAGGCTGGGAATTGGCGATATGCTTGATGAGGTATGCAGTCATTTCCCGGAACACAATAAGGAAGAGGAAGAGGATGAACGCCCAAGGATCGCGATTGTCGGGAAACCTAATGTCGGAAAGTCTTCTATCATTAATAAACTGCTTGGGGAAAACAGGGTTATTGTATCAGATGTAGCAGGAACAACGCGGGACGCCATTGATACCGCAATTAAATATAATGGAAAAGAATATGTATTTATTGATACGGCAGGTCTGCGCAGAAAAAGCAAGATCAAAGAAGAGTTGGAAAGATTTAGCATCATCCGTACTGTAACAGCGGTGGAACGAGCAAATGTCGTTTTGATGGTGATTGATGCACAAGAAGGAGTAACCGAACAAGATGCCAAAATTGCAGGAATTGCACATGAGCGTGGGAAAGGCGTCATCATTGTAGTAAATAAGTGGGATGCCATTGAGAAGAACGATAAGACGATGTATGAATATGAGGAGAAGATAAGACAGGTGCTTTCTTATATGCCATACGCAGAAATTATGTATGTATCTGCCAAAACCGGACAACGTTTGCCAAAGCTTTATGATATGATTGATATGGTCATAGAGAATCAGACGCTTCGCGTGGCAACGGGTGTGCTCAATGAGATAATGATGGAGGCAGTTGCGATGCAGCAGCCGCCGTCGGATAAAGGAAAGAGACTCAAGCTCTATTATATTACGCAGGTTTCTGTGAAGCCTCCGACTTTTGTGATCTTTGTAAATGATAAAGAATTGATGCATTTTTCATATACAAGGTATCTGGAAAATAAAATCAGAGAAGCATTTGGTTTCAAGGGAACTTCGTTAAAATTTTTCATTCGTGAGAGGAAAGAAAAGGAGCGTTAGTATGATAGAAAGGCTCATAAGTATAGGAATCGGATATTTATTCGGGCTTTTTCAGACAGGATATATCTATGGAAAGCTTCATCATATTGATATCAGAAAATACGGAAGTGGGAATGCAGGGACGACGAATGCATTGAGAACGCTTGGTTGGAGGGCAGGAGTTATTACGTTCCTTGGAGACTGTTTGAAATGTGTGGCAGCAGCGTTGGTTGTACATCTGATTTATGGAAATACTCATGCCGACCTGATTGCGCTTTTGTCTACTTATGCAGGTCTTGGAGCAGTACTTGGGCATAATTATCCGTTTTACTTGAAGTTTAAAGGCGGAAAAGGAATTGCTGCAACTGCCGGACTTTTGCTTGTGACGAATGTGTGGCTTGCAGTCATTGCATTTGCAGTTTTTATTATTGTTGTGGGTATTACGCGTTATGTCTCTCTAGGTTCTCTTGTATTGGTTGCAGTCTTTTTGATAGAAACTATCATTTATGGACAGACTGGGAGATTTGGATTGGAAGCGCCGGCAGTTTATGAAATCTACGGAATTGTCGCAGTGCTTATGGTGCTTGCGTTTTATAAACATCGTGAAAATATAAAACGGTTGATCGCAGGAAACGAAAATAAACTTTCATTCAAAAAATAGGAGGCAGTTATGAATAAGATAGGAATATTGGGAGCCGGAAGCTGGGGAACTGCGCTTGGTATCCTGCTTAGTAAAAATGGACATGATGTAACGATCTGGTCTATCAGCGAAGACGAAGTTCGCATGCTTAGAGAAAAAAGGGAACATAAGGATAAATTGCCGGGAGTGAAAGTACCGGAAAATATCTGCGTTACTGCAGATATAGAAGAGGCGGTAAAGGGAAAGGATATCTGTGTTATGGCAGTACCTTCCACTTTTACAAGGAGTACAGCGGCAAAAGTTTCGCCATATATCAAAGAAGGGCAGATCATTGTCAATGTGGCGAAAGGAATTGAAGAAGATACATTGATGACCCTGACAGAACAGATTGAAGAAGAGATCAAAGGAGCCAATGTGGCAGTACTTTCCGGACCAAGTCATGCCGAAGAAGTAGCAAGAGGGCTCCCGACAACCTGTGTGGCAGGAGCAAAGGATAAAGAAACTGCCGAATTCATTCAATCTGTATTTATGAGCGAGGTATTTCGTGTCTATACAAGTCCGGATATTATAGGAATCGAAGTGGGCGGAGCATTAAAAAATGTCATCGCGCTTGCGGCAGGAATTGCGGATGGTCTTGGCTACGGAGATAATACGAAAGCTGCTTTGATTACAAGAGGGATTGCTGAAATTGCGCGTCTTGGGATTAAGATGGGCGGACATATGCAGACATTTGCAGGTCTTACTGGAATTGGAGATCTTATTGTAACCTGTGCAAGTGTACACAGCCGTAACCGTAAAGCAGGTTATCTGATGGGGCAGGGCGAGACGATGGAAGAAGCTATGGAAGAAGTACAGATGGTGGTAGAGGGTGTTTATTCTGCAAAAGCAGGATTACAGCTTGCAAAAAAATACGAGGTAAGTATACCGATCATCGAACAGATCAATAAAGTGCTTTTTGAGGGCAAGAATGCTGCTGAAGCGGTAAAAGAGTTGATGGGCCGTGAAGGAAAAACTGAAAGTAATGAGCTTCCATGGAGCTAAAATCAAAAAAAGTGAAATGATATGATAATAAATACCTCTTTGTGTGCATATAAGTATAACAGCACAGCAAGGGGGTATTTTTATGGATACGTTTCATTTATACAAGGACATACAGACAAGGACAAACGGTGAGATTTACTTAGGTGTAGTAGGACCTGTCAGAACGGGAAAATCGACATTTATCAAACGGTTTATGGATTTGCTTGTCATTCCCAAAATGGCAGATGAGAATGCGAAGATGCGTACCAAAGACGAGCTGCCGCAATCTGCGTCCGGGAGGACGATCATGACGACGGAACCAAAATTTGTACCAAAAGAAGCAGCTGAGATCATGCTTGGCGAAGGGGTACCGGTAAAGGTAAGATTGATTGATTGTGTAGGGTACATGGTGAAAGGAGCGGCAGGGCATATTGAAAATGAAGAAGAACGTCAGGTGAAAACACCATGGTTCGATGTGGAGATCCCATTTACGAAAGCGGCAAGTATTGGAACAAAGAAAGTGATTCATGATCATGCGACAATAGGCATTGTGATCACGACCGATGGAACAATCGGAGAACTTGGACGGGAGAATTACATAGAACCGGAAAAACAGACCATAGAAGAACTCCAGGCAATCAAGAAGCCATTTCTTGTGCTTGTCAATACGGTGAAGCCGTATGGAAACGAGGCCAAAGCAGTCGTGGAAGAATTAAAGGCCAAATATGGTGTAGAAGCGCTTGCGGTTAACTGTGAACAATTAAGAGAGGAAGACATCCATCATATTATGGAGAAGGTATTGTTTGAATTTCCGGTAGTGGAAGTAGAATTTTATATTCCAAAATGGGTAGAAATGCTGCCGAGGACACATTGTATCAAAGAAGAATTGCTTCAATATGTAAAAGAGATTATGGACAGCATACATAAGATTCAAGATGTAGGAGGCGATATCAAGAAACCAGGCGGAACCTATTTATCCGGTGCAAAAGTACAGGAAATCTGTATGGATACCGGAACGGTACGGATACAGATTGAAGTCGCCAAAGTTCATTATTATGAAATGCTAAGTGAGATGACAGGAATGCATATCGAAAGCGAATATGAACTGTTGAGTGTTATGAAAAAGTTTTCTACGATGCAAAAAGAATTTGAAAATGTCAAGGATGCGCTTTCTTCCGTGCGGATGAAAGGTTACGGTATGGTCAGTCCAAAACGGGATGAAATCAAACTGGAAGAGCCGGTTATCATTCGTCAGGGGAACAAGTATGGTGTGAAAATCAAATCTCAGGCGCCATCTATTCATTTGATCCGTGCCAATATCGAAACGGAAATCGCACCGATTGTAGGAGATGAAAAGCAGGCACAGGATCTTGCGGAATATATTAAGGCGGCAGGAGAAAGTGAAAATGGTATGTGGGATACCAATATATTTGGAAAGTCCATCGAAGATTTGGTGGAAGACGGCATGCGTAACAAAATGTCAATGATTACGGAAGAAAGTCAATCGAAGCTGCAAGATACGATGCAGAAAATTGTCAATGACAGCAATGGCGGCATGGTATGTATTATTATTTAAACAACTTATAAGGAAAATACGCAGAGAAATTTCCAAAAGAAGAAAAATGTGTTATCTTAATTATATGTGCTGTAATTTGTAACATATGTATGAGAAAAATACAGGGGAGGAATAGAAACATGCAGGTGAAAATATATACGGATGGAGCGGCGAGAGGCAATCCGGACGGTCCGGGAGGTTTTGGGACGGTACTTGAATATGTGGATACGAAGGGAAATCTTCATACAAAAGAAATATCAAAGGGATATGTAAGGACTACGAATAACCGGATGGAGCTTATGGCGGTTATCGCAGGATTGGAAGCATTAAATCGGCCATGTCAGGTGGAAGTGTATTCGGATTCCAAATATGTGGTAGACGCGTTTAATCAGCACTGGATAGATAGCTGGCTGAAAAAGAATTGGAAGCGTGGAAAGAATGAACCTGTGAAAAATGTGGATTTGTGGAAACGTCTGCTATCAGCAAAGGAGCAGCATCAGGTTACGTTTTGCTGGGTCAAAGGTCATGACGGCCATGTTCAGAATGAAAGATGTGATACATTGGCGACAATGGCAGCAGATGGCGAGGACTTGATTATTGACGAAGGATTGAAAGACGCATAAATAGGGTTTACAATCAAAATCATCCATGATAAAATAGCAGACAGTGTTCCAGTAAGACAGACGGTCGCGGCTGCAAGTTCCGAAAGGATGCAGGCGAGGAAAGTCCGGGCTTCACAGGGCAGGATGCCGGATAACGTCCGGTGGAGGCGACTCCAAGGCCAGTGCAACAGAGATATACCGCGTCAGCAGTGCTGACGTAAGGGTGGAAAGGCAGTGTAAGAGACTACCGCCCTGTTGGTAACAACAGGGGCCATGTAAACCCCATCCGAAGCAAGACCGAATAAAAACAATGTGGCGGCCCGTCACGTTTTAGGTAGGTTGCTCGAGCTTGGCGGCAACGCTAAGACTAGATAGATGACCGTTCAACGACATAACCCGGCTTATCGTCTTGCTGGAAACAGATTAAGATACAGTGCGCATCCCTGCGGAGCGTTTTATGATATAGGAAAGTACGAACTTTCTTAGTATCATAAAAAATGAGGTGTTGGCATGAAGACCAAGACCTCATTTTTTTGACTTTTATTTTTTGTGTAAGCGTCCTTCGTATTTTTCTTCACAGTATTTGCAGCGGTACACTTGCTTTTCTTCATCGGTAAGAACGAAGACATGTTCTAACTCCTGTTCAATGGAAGTGATACAGCGAGGGTTTTTGCATTTGATTACATTTGTAATTTCTTTTGGAAGATGGAGACGTTTCTTTTCTACAATCTTGTCGTTTTGAATAATATTGATCGTAATATTGTGATCAATAAAACCAAGCACGTCCAAATCAATGAAATCAATCGGGCATTCGATCTTGATGATATCTTTTTTACCCATCTTGCTGCTTTTTGCATTTTTGATAATGGCAACAGTACAGTCAAGCTTATCAAGTTTTAAATATTTATAGATATCCATGGATTTCCCGGCTTGAATATGGTCAAGTACGAAACCTTCTTCGATGCCGCTGACATTTAATTTACTTTTATCTTTAATATTCAACATAAGTGCTCCTCCTTATTTTACGTCAATTTCAAGAAGTGTTAAGATAAGCGCCATTCGTACATATACTCCGTATTGTACCTGTTTAAAGTAAGCGGCACGTGGGTCCTTATCAACTTCTACCGCGATTTCATTTACCCTCGGAAGAGGATGAAGCACAAGCATATCTTCGTTTGCAAGCTCCATTTTTTTTGCGTCAAGAATATAGAAATCTTTCATACGCACATAGTCTTCTTCATTAAAGAAACGCTCTTTTTGTACGCGTGTCATGTAGAGAATGTCAAGTTCAGGAAGCGCTTCTTCCATACGGACAACTTCTTTATAAGGAACGTTGTGTTTCTCAAGCACATCTTCACGCATATAGCCTGGAAGGCGAAGTTCCTCAGGAGAGATGAGTACGAATTCGATTCCGGTGTATCGTACCAGCGCATGAATGAGAGAATGTACAGTACGCCCGAATTTCAGATCTCCGCAAAGCCCGATTTTCAAATTATCCAAACGTCCTTTTAAAGAACGGATCGTGAGCAGGTCTGTCAAAGTCTGAGTCGGATGCTGGTGTCCGCCGTCGCCTGCATTGATGACAGGGATAGAAGAGTGGCGGCATGCAACCATCGGAGCGCCTTCTTTTGGATGACGCATCGCACAGATGTCTGCATAACAGGAAACCATGCGGATCGTATCGGATACACTTTCTCCTTTGGATGCAGAGCAGGAATCCGCAGAAGAAAAGCCAAGAACACTGCCCCCTAAATTTAACATTGCAGCCTCATGGCTTAATCTGGTACGTGTACTTGGCTCATAGAATAATGTAGCAAGCTTCTTCCCCTCACATGCGTGTGCATATTTTTCAGGATGAAGCTCAATGTCATTTGCTAAATTTAAAATATTGTCTAATTCTTCAACCGTTAAGTCCAAAGGACTCATTAAATGTCTCATAAAGAACCTCCTTGGTATGTAATGGCATCATTTTGCTTCCCAATATCATATAATAAAAATACTTTTATTTCAACCTTTTCTGTATTATAATAAAAAAGAATTTTGAAAGTAAGGTGGGGACATGGCAGATTTAAATTTACTAAGAGAAGAGATTGATAAGATAGATAATGAAATCGTAAGCTTGTATCAAAGACGCATGAAAGTATGTGCGGAAGTAGCAAATTATAAGATAGACACAGGGAAAAAAGTATTCGATAAGCAGCGTGAAAAAGAGAAAATTTCAGCGGTTTCTGAAAAAGTAGAAGGGGAATTTCATAAAAAGGGTATCAGAGAGTTGTATAAGCAGCTGATGTCTATGAGCCGTAAGCTTCAGTATCAGATGCTGACGGAAAAAGGAGTGCTTGGAAGGCTGCCGTTTATAGGCATTGATAAGCTTGATATTGAAACTTCCAGAATCGTATATCCGGGAACAAAGGGAGCTTATACACAGGCGGCAATGGAAAAGTTTTTTGGAAAAGAAACCAATAGTTTTTCTGTGACGACCTTTCGTGATGTGATGGAGGCAATAGAAGAAGGGAGTGCAGATTTTGCGGTGCTTCCGATTGAAAATTCTTCTGCCGGGGCGGTCAATCAAGTATATGATCTTCTTGTAGAATTTGAAAATTATATTGTAGGCGAGACAGTTTTGCCGATTACACATACGCTGTCTGTGCTGCCGGGAACAAAAAAAGAAGATATTAAAAGAGTATATTCTCATCCGCAAGGCTTGATGCAATGTGAGAAATATCTGGACGAGCACAGAAACTGGGAGCAGTTAAGCATATCGAATACTGCATTGGCTGCACGGAAAATATTAGACGACAAGGATAAGGCACAGGCTGCAATATGCAGCGAATATGCAGCGAAGATACATAAGCTGGAGATACTGGAAAAAGATATTAATTTTAGCAGCAGCAATTCTACCAGATTTATTGTGATCACCAATCAGAAGGTATTTTTAAAGGATGCTTCGAAAATCAGCATCTGCTTCGAAGTACCGCATGAGAGTGGTTCTTTGTATGAGATATTGTCTCATTTTATCTATAATGACTTAAACATGACGAAGATCGAATCAAGACCGATTGAAGAGCGGCCTTGGGAGTATCGGTTTTTCGTGGATTTTGAAGGTAATCTTGCGGATGGAGCAGTCAAAAATGCGATCCGCGGATTGAGAGAGGAAGCCAAAAGTTTAAAAATACTTGGTAATTATTAGACAGTAAAGAAGGAAGAAGTATGAGAACAAACGAACTTTTGCTGTACAGGCATATGGAAGAGGGAAAGATTTTAAAGGATATGACTTTCCTGATGGAAAACTATGAAAATGAGTATTATAACGCAGAAGATTTAAAGACGCTTTTATTTGAATGTATGAACGAAATTCTGGAGATTTCAGAAAGTCATGGATTTGAAGGGAATCTTTGGCATACTTATCTTACATTACTTCTGGCAAATGATGAGAATGCATATAGCACCGCCTGTGAGATTACAGGAGAAGTGAAAGGAAGTATCAATGCGGTTGCGCTGCATGACTTTGAGATCTTCAAGGAATTGTTTGATTATGACTTGAAAAAAATTGATCGAAGTCTTGGGACAGGATGTTTTTTGCTGCTGGAAGATTATAAAAACGTAGAAGTAATGGGAAAGGTATATAACCAAAGAATCCGGGATCGTATCTGTGCACTGGCAAAAGCGCTTGGAGAGGCAAAAGATGCAGAAGAATTCAAATATATTTTAACACAATTTTATAAAGAGTTTGGAGTAGGAAAATTAGGACTGCACAAGGCATTTCGGATAGAACATACTGAGGAAGGCGTGGAGATCGTACCGATCACAAAGATTGCACACGTACATCTGGATGATTTGATAGGATATGAAATTCCAAAGAAAAAACTTGTTGATAATACGAAAGCATTTGTAGAAGGCAAACGTGCAAACAACTGTCTTTTGTATGGGGATGCAGGTACAGGAAAGTCTACGTCTATCAAGGCAATTCTAAATCAGTATTATGATAGAGGACTTCGGATGATAGAAGTGTATAAGCATCAGTTTCAGGATTTGAATGCGGTGATTTCTCAGATTAAAAACAGGAATTATAAATTTATCATCTATATGGATGATTTGTCTTTTGAAGAATTTGAGATTGAATATAAATATTTAAAAGCCGTAATCGAGGGAGGGCTGGAGCGTAAGCCGGATAACGTGCTTATCTATGCAACTTCAAACCGCAGGCATCTGGTACGTGAAAAATTCAGTGATAAGAACGAGCGTGACGATGAGCTTCACACGAACGATACGGTTCAGGAAAAGTTATCGTTAGTAGCAAGATTTGGCGTATCTGTTTATTTTGGAAAACCAGTGAAGAAAGAATTTCAGGAGATCGTCAAGACACTTGCAAAACGCAGTGGTATTGAGATGGAGGAAGAGAAGCTTTTGCTGGAAGCAAACAAATGGGAATTGTCGCATGGAGGTCTGTCAGGGAGAACCGCGCAGCAATTTATAGATTATCTTCTAGGACATATAGAAGATTGACAGCATTACTGGTATTCATATACAATAATACCAGCAGATTACAAAGCAAAATTTAACAAGAAACAGGAGATGATGGACATGGGAATGGTAACAGAGGTAATGGATTTTGTCACAAAATATGATGAGGAAGTGGGAAAAGCCCTTTATGGAGAGCTGGCACGTCAGAGAAGAAATTTAGAACTGATTGCTTCCGAAAATATCGTAAGTCCAGAGGTAATGCTTGCAATGGGAACCGTTGCAACGAATAAATACGCGGAAGGATATCCGGGAAAGAGATATTATGGTGGATGTGAAGAGGTAGATATCTTAGAAAATATTGCAATCGAACGTGCAAAGAAACTTTTTGGCGCAGATCACGCATGTGTACAGCCACATTCTGGCGCGAATGCAAACCTGGCTGTGTATCAGGCATTTTTGAAGCTTGGCGATACAGTTATGGGACTTAACCTTGATCATGGCGGGCATTTGACACACGGTTCACCGGTGAACGCATCTGGACTTAATTATCATTTTGTACCATACAGCGTCAATGACGAAGGATTTTTAGATTATGATGAGATTAGAAGAATGGCATTAGAATGCAGACCGAAAATGATCGTTGGCGGCGCAAGCGCTTATCCAAGAGCAATTGATTTTGAAAGATTGAGTGAAATTGCTAAAGAAGTCGATGCGATTTTATTTATTGATATGGCACATATCGCGGGACTTGTGGCGGCAGGACTTCATCAGAGTCCGGTTCCGTATGCAGATGTCGTGACAACGACTACACATAAGACGCTGCGCGGACCAAGAGGAGGTCTTATCCTTTGTAAGGAAGAGCATGCAAAAGCAATCAATAAGGCAATTTTCCCTGGAACCCAGGGTGGTCCGTTAGAACATATCATCGGAGCAAAAGCAATTTGTTTTGGCGAAGCGATGAAACCGGAGTTTAAAGCTTATCAGGAACAGGTGATTGGGAACGCGAAAGCACTGGCAGAGGCACTGATGGAAGAAGGCTTCAATCTTGTATCCGGCGGGACAGATAATCATCTTATGCTGGTAGATCTGCAGAATATGGGAATTACCGGAAAAGAATTGCAGCATCGCCTTGATGAAGTATATATTACTGTAAATAAAAATGCGGTTCCAAACGACCCGCAAAGCCCATTTGTTACCAGTGGCGTACGTATAGGTACTCCTGCGGTAACGACAAGGGGATTGAAAGAAGATGACATGAAAGTCATCGCTAAATTGATCAAGATGACGGTTACTGATTTTGAAACAAAAGCAGATGAAATCAGAGCAGCAGTGACCGAAATCTGTGATAAATATCCATTATATGAGTAGAGAAAGGTAAGGTGGTAGGAAAATTTGGAAAAGAGTTATTGTTTTGAGATGAAATAAAAGAAATTTTTATGGAGGGAAAAAAGACTATGAAATTTAAGAACATGAAAAAAGTAATTGCAGTCGGGATGTTTGCAAGTCTTGTAATAGGCGTTGTTCCGGCTATGCCTGCTAGTGCAGAAGGTTCATTATTTGAACCTCAGTTCGTACCAGTACCTAAGAATGTGACACTTGTGGATGAAATGCTTACATTTACTTCATCTGTAAACATCAAAGGTGAAGATGTTGCTGATCAGGACGCAGTAAAAAGTTTGAAAGCATTTTTAAGTGAGAATGGCATTGAGGTAAATGAAACGTTTGATGCTGCTTCTACAACGCTGATCATCGGTGAAGCAGATGATGAGATTGCCGAGCTGGATGCGGCAAAAGCAGAAATGAATTTGGCAGATGCAGATTCATTGAAAGAGGAAGGCTATGTATTAGGTGTTGATGACGATACTATCGTAATTGAAGGAAAAGATGGCGTTGGTACATATTATGGAGTACAGACATTGACTCAGTTATCCGTAAATGAGGACGGACTTAAAGCACGTGAGGCGATTATCAGTGACGAGCCTACTATGACAACAAGAGGAACCATCGAAGGTTTCTACGGAACTCCATGGACGCATCAGGATCGTTTGGATCAGATTCGATTCTATGGTGCACATAAGATGAATACTTACATCTATGCGCCAAAGGATGATCCTTATCACAGAGAGCAATGGAAAGAGCCATATCCGGAATCCGAGATGGGCAGAATGAATGAATTAATTCAGACGGCAAAGGAAAATAAAGTAGATTTTGTTTTTGCGTTATCTCCGGGAAATAGTATCCGGTTTACAGGGGAAGCAGGGGAAGCAGACTTCCAGGCATTGATGAATAAATGTGAAGCAATGTATGAAATGGGCGTGAGAAGCTACGCTATTTTCTATGATGATATTTCTAATAAAGACGGTGCAAATCAGGCGGCTTTATTAAATCGTTTTAATCAGGAATTCGTAAAAGTAAAAGGGGATGTAACACCGCTTATTACGGTACCTACAGAGTATGATACCAATGCAATGAGCGCAGGTCCGGTATTAAATCAGTATACCAAAGATTTCTCCGAGACATTGGAGGAAGGAATCCGCGTATTGTGGACGGGAACTGCAGTTGTACCGGAAGGAATCAATGTAGATAACGCACAGTTCGTAAAATCCATCTACGGCGAACGTATCGGTATCTGGTGGAACTATCCGGTTACGGACTATATTACAAATAAATTAGGTTTAGGACCAGTGTACGGCTTAGAAAAAGGTTTAGCTGACGAATTGGATTTCCTAGTAGTAAACCCAATGGAACACGCTGAACTGTCTAAGATTTCAATTGCAACAGGTGCGGATTATGCATGGAATACAGCAGAATATGATTACGATCGTTCTTTTGTGAATTCGATTGATTTACTCTATGGAGATTTAGCTCCTTACATGTATACATTTGCGAACCATTCTTCTCGCCTGGTTGCAGGATGGGCTTCCACAGGTAGAGCAGATGCGCCGGAAGTCAGAGCATTGATGGATACATTTATTAAGAAAATTGCCAAGGGCCAAGACGCAAGTGCAGAGATTGCAGCTTTGACAGAAGAGTTTGACAATATGATTTTAGCTGCTGATACATTAAAAGCAGAACTTAGCGCAGAGCAGTTAAGTCACTGCAGCGCTAATCTTGATAAATTAAAATTATTGGGTCAAAAAGACAAAATAGCATTGGAAGTATTTATTGCGATTGGAGAAGGTGATGATGCAAGAGTTGCTGAGTTAAGACGTTCCTTAGGAAGTGCTTCTTCATTGACATCCGGAAAGTTAGTTTCTGAAGGAACAGCAGTACAGTTTGTAAAAGACGCTTTGGATTATGATCCAAATCCGACAGCAGGATTTACAGTTTCCAATACATTTGTTGTTCCAGGACAAGAGATTCAGCTGACAAATACAAGTTCTATCTCTTCTACAAATTTGAAATGGACAATGAAGGGTGCAAATATTAAGACAAGCAGAGAAGAAAATCCAGTAATCAGCTATGCGCAAGAAGGTATTTATACGATTCAGTTAGTTGCAAGCAACAAACTGGGTGAAGATACGGTTGTGCAAGAAAATGTAATTACGGTTTCCGAAGATGCAGCGAAGACCTTTACGAATGTTGCCTTAGGTAAAAACGCTACAGCAACATCCTATACGGGAGCATCAGAAGCCCCAGGAAAGGCTATTGATGGTATTAGTTCTACAAAATGGTGTGCAACCGGATATAATCGTCCGCATACGCTTACGATTGATTTAGGAGAGGTTGCTACTGTAGGAAGTATCGTGATCTCCCATGCCGAAATCGGCGGTGAAGGTTCCGGATTGAATACAGAAGCATACCGTGTTCAGGTAAGTGAAGATGGATCCAACTATAAAGAGGTTGTTAGCGTAACCGACAATAAGGCAGGGCTGACTACAGATGCATTCCCAGTAAGCCTGGCAAGATATGTGAAATTGATCGTTGACCGCCCTACTCAAGGTGGTGACAGCGCTGCCAGAATCTATGAAGTAGAAGTGATGGGATTAGAAGAGGCTATCGAGTTGCCGGATATCTACGAAGAAGTACCGGTGGAAAGTAATAAAGAGGATCTGGAAGCTCTGATTGAATATGCACAGTCTCAGATGGAGAATGAGGACTATACGTCAGTAATCCCTGCTGTAAGAACGGCATTTGAAGAGGCTCTTGATACAGCAAATGATGTGAAAGAAGATGTGACAGCAACTCAGGCAGAAGTAGATGCAGCATATGATGTACTTCTTGCGAAGGTACATTTGTTAAGCTTCATCGGCGGTGACAGTTCAGATCTTAAAACAGAATATGAAGTATT